>Ga0209123_1000606_pt1 | contig 43434 bp, 42 predicted proteins | sample BarGraIncu00431A_FD_184500 | JGI IMG/M metagenome (GOLD analysis project Ga0209123, IMG submission 184500) | Arctic peat soil microbial communities from Barrow, Alaska, USA - Barrow Graham LP Incubations 004-31A (SPAdes) (version 2) | ecosystem: Environmental > Terrestrial > Soil > Wetlands >...
TTGGATTATCGCAAGAACAGCTTGCAGATCAATTGAAGGTTAGTAGACAATCCATTTCAAAGTGGGAACAAGATGGTGCTCTACCGGATTTTATTAACGGTATTACACTTTGTAATTTACTTAACATTACTCCAGCAGAATTGATAAGCTCCGAGCCTTTACCGGCATCGATAAAAAAAGAACTAATTCCTACTTCTTTTATGAGCAAAGAAGTGCTTATTGTCAAAATTGTTCTTATCGTAATTGTGTTTGCTGTTTTTAGCAAGCTCTACCAGGACCTATATGATTATAACTCTATCCACTATACATTTAATATGCAGCTTAGTTATCTATATCTAAATACACCATACTTTCTCGCTGGAATTATCTTTTTCTATAAGACAATTTTACTTACAAAATCAATGGAAATGTGGGTTTTTGAACTTGTATTTCTAGCAATCATCGGTTTCCAAGTATATTTAATGTATAACCCACTTTTTTCTTTAACCCCGATGTTTTCGCTATATAAAGTGTGGAAACCTATTGGTTTATTAACGGGCACAATTTTAGTTTTTGCTTTCAATTCAACAATGATGAGTAAGAAAAAAAAAGTTCGTTATAATATGGGCAAATATCAAAAAATTGATAATACACTTCCACAATGAATCCAAATTTATGATAGTTTGTGATCTTAAAAAAGGGATCATATATACCAAATGACAAACATCAAATTAGTACGAAAAAATGGGGTCGATTTTCTCGAAAAGTATCGATCCCTTTTTTCGTGCTCTAAACCCTTTATTTAAAGGCTATAACGACAGTTTCCGGCACGTAATATTTTCTTAGGGTTATATTACAGGTGTCAACAATTGCTTTGTGAAAAATGTTTATAGTATATAAAACTCGGAAATGTTAAAATTAAATAAAGAACAGATTATTAGCTATTAAAGATGAATAACGAAATAATCGTAAAACGGGGGGGAAAATGAACCATCCAACAAAAACTAATTCAATTTCCAAAAATTCACTATCGGCTAAGATTGATGAACTTCTACGAACTCAAATTATTCTGGAATCAAGTCTTGAAAGTGCTGTTAATATGATCATTCTGTCCATCGATGCAAATTACTGTTATCTATACTTTAACAAAATACATGAGAGTGTAATGAAATTGGCTTATGGTGTCGATGTAAAACTCGGTATGAATATTCTTAATTGTATTACAGTGGAAATAGACAGAGTAAATGCCAAAGAGAATTATTCAAAAGCACTAAATGGTATTTCTCATTCAACTATTCAAGAATATGGGGACATTGAAAAGCGTTATTACGAAACGTTTTATAATTCGATACTAGACGCTAATGGTAATATTATCGGAGCTACAGCGTTTGCACGAGACATTACTGAACGCAAGCAAATGGAAGAGAATCTAATTGCGAGTGAAAAACGATTTAGCGATCTTTTCGAAAAAGCGCCGCTTGGATATCAGTCTTTGGACGAAAATGGATGCTTTAATGAAGTAAATGAAGCGTGGACAACTACTTTGGGATATTCAAAGGATGAAGTTATAGGAAAATGGTTCGGCGATTTTCTAGTTGATGGTTATGTTGAAGGTTTTAGAACTCGATTTCCAATGTTTAAGCAGCTGGGGAGTATTATATCTGAATTTGAAATGAAACATAAGAATGGAAAACTATTAACTATTAATTTCAATGGTCGCATCGGATATAAGAATAATGGTGACTTCGAAAAAACGCATTGCATTTTAACCGATGTGACAGATGAACGAAAAATTGAACGGCAGCTTAAAGAAAGCGAAGAAAAGTATCGCTTACTCTATAGTGAGATGGACCAAGGTGTCGCCTTGCATAAGATTATTTTGGACGAAAATGGAAAGCCAATAGACTATATATATGTCGATATAAACGAAAGCTATTCGAAGTTATTTGGCATTAAAAAAGAAATGGTAATTGGAAAACACATCCGTGAAGTCATGCCAAAGGTGGAAGAGTATTGGATTCAGGAGTTCGGGAAAGTTGCGCTAACTGGCCAATCAAGCTACTTTGAAAATTATCTCGAGACTACAGGGAAATATTATTCGACACACACCTATTCACCAAAACCTTATTACTTTGCAGTTATCGTTACAGATATATCGGAAAAGAACAAACATATTGAAGAAATTACTTTCTTAAGTTATCATGACCAACTTACAGGTTTATACAATCGAAGATTTTATGAAGCAGAACTGAAGAGACTTGATACGGAACGCAATCTGCCTTTATCAATAATTATGGGTGATGTTAATGGACTGAAACTAGTGAATGATTCATTCGGCCATTCTGCGGGGGATGAACTACTTGTCACAGTTGCTAAATCAATACGATCTGCTTGTAGGTCGGATGATATCATAGCGCGATTAGGTGGGGATGAGTTTATTATTATCTTGCCAAAAACTGGACCAGCCGAATCCGAGAAACTTATAGAAAGAATCAAACTAAATTTATCAAAAGAAATGGATCTACTTGTAGATGTATCCGTATCTTTTGGATATGACACAAAGTACTATGTTAGTGAGAATATCCAAAATGTTTTCAAGAAAACCGAAGATTACATGTACCGACATAAACTATATGAAAGATCGAGTATGCGAAGTAATACGATTGATTTGATTATGAAGACACTCTTTGAAAAGAATCATCGGGAAATGATGCACTCGAAGCGAGTCAGTGAAATTTGTGTATCGATAGGAGAAAGTCTTGGGTTAAATTCTGATGCGATCAATCAACTCAGAGCTACGGGGCTGCTTCACGATATCGGAAAAATCGCGATCGATGAAAAGATTCTTAATTGCGACCGTGCTTTAAGTAAAGAAGAATGGATCGAAATCGAAAAGCACAGTGAAATTGGAAGCCGCATCCTAAGTTCAGCTGGAGAATTTTCTGAGATTGCGGAGGTAGTGTTGCAACACCATGAGCGTTGGGATGGAAAGGGGTATCCTCGAGGTCTAAAGGAAAACCAAATCACCTTAAATGCTAGAATTGTTGCTGTTGCGGATACGTTTGATGCTATGGTTTCGGAAAGAGCTTATCGAAAAGCTTTCTGTGAAGAAGAAGCAATTAGCGAAATTGTCAGGTGTTCAGGTACACAATTTGATCCCAAGATTGTAGAAACATTTCTTAAAATGACTAATGATGCAAATAAAGCATAATCTTTGGAGTTGAATTTTACCTGAATATCTGTTTTTTCAAATAATCTGACTATCAGAATATATTTACGATTGAAATGAATGCAAGTATAATTGTCAATAAAGAGGTAAAACTATGTCTTCTAAATCCATAAATAATGATATACTACCAAATTTGTTTTAGAGAGTTTATTTTGTCGATAATAAACGTGAAATAACTTCATGGAATAAGGGAGCTGAAGAAATAACAGGATTTTTAGCAAATGAAGTTATTAATAAGAGATGTTACGATAATATCCTAAATCACGTTGATGAAAATGGTGTTGCATTATGTTTTCAAGGATGTCCTCTTCAAGCAACCATGAATGATGGTATTCTTAGGGAAAAAGATGTTTATCTTCAACATAAAAATGGGTACAGAATACCTGTAACTGTAAGAGTGATACCATTGTATAACGACGATAACGAAATCATCGGTGTAATGGAATTCTTCAATAAGAATAGAAATGATAACATTTTGTTGAATAAAATTGAGAAGTATAGAAAAGAATCAAACGAGGATCAGTTAACAAAGTTACCGAATCGAAGATATACTGAAGCTATGGTTGAGTCAAAAATAAGAGAATTTAGGACAATCAATATCCCCTTCGGGATCGCCTTTCTAGATATTGATGATTTTAAGAAAGTTAACGATACATTTGGACATGATATTGGTGATGAGGTTCTAAAAATTATTGCAAAAACTGCTCAGACCAATTTGAGAAGTAATGATTTTATTGGGCGTTGGGGTGGCGAAGAATTTGTTATAGTTTTTTCAAATGTAGATTTAAATGGAGTAAGAGTTGCATCTGATAAGGTAAGGCATTTAATTGAAACTTCAAAGGTTCGAACACAAGATAGAAATATTCAAGCAACAATTTCAATTGGGAACTGGACAAGGGACGTCTATTGCGTGCAAAGTAAAAAATCGAGATTTCTCGATTTTTTTATGAACTTTTTTTGGAACTAAATTGTTTCTCCAAATATTTCAAAAACTTGATTCACTTTATCTTTAAAATCAACATCGAATGAATTAGAAAAATCAAGATTTATAGCTATTTGGCTACTCCAAGTATATTTTATTAGAAATCCTGGACAAATATTAAGTTTGTCGTAATTTTTACTTAGAATTTTTTCTTTAAAAATTGTTTGATCAGTATCTAGAATAAGCTTTAATTTTTCAAAATCAAGAAACATACTCTCGAATTCTATTCTTTTTGCTTGTCTAAGATTTCCAATGTTTTGCTTCCAATATGTAATATATTCCTCAGTATTAAGTCCACCAGTAAACCATAGCAGATTACTTGATCGATAAGAAACATGAAAGTTTTTTGAAATAATAAAACCGTTTGTTTTAAGTTTATCAAGTTTATTAATATCTAACTTCTTGAACGATTCTCTAGCTGAATTCATTGAATCGCCAACAACCATCCATAAATCAATTGACCAATCAGTTCCGTTAAAAGTTGAATCAAGCGCAATTTCTTTTATGGTAGATTTACCGCTAGGAATATAGTGTTTCCAGCCTTTATGATAAAGAACGTTATCAGGTATTCCATTAATCTTTAAACTATTCATTGCAAGAATACACCGTTTATCTAGTAAATACTTATCATCTTTACATACAGAAAAGTTTGTATATGGATTAATTACTGAATACTTTTCATCAACGTATTCGATAAAGTCTTCAGTAAGTGTTTTTTCAACACCATGAATCATATCATTTGAGATAAGCAAATTAATTCTAGTAATGATTTTTCGCCACGATAAGCAACAGGGCTTTTGAATGATACTAATTTCTCGTTTATTCGTGTTTGGGTTAAGTTGTCCAAGCCAAATATTATTTTTTGATGGTTTATTCTCAATAATGAATACCCAACCTGGCTTACATAAAATCACGCCATCGTATCTAGCTTTTCGATCACTGTTCATAATAGGTTCACTTGATTCTAATTTATCGTCAGAAATTATCACTGAAATCAGTGAACGCCCGTCTAGAATTCCTGTTGTGAATATCTCGTTATTATTAGACAGTTGTGTGTATACAGACTCCATAAATAGTTCATCGGTAATTATAGAACTAAAATCATCTTCCCTCATTTCATTTTTAATCATATCAAAAAACATCATCTGCAACATTGGGATATTTTTAATTAAAATCAAAAAAATTCTAGTTAACTCATTTTCATGCACATTTGATTTTGACTTATAAGCATTGAATACATTTAAATGATCCATTGTTGAGTTATTCCCCATATTTCATGAATTTATTATACTCTTGAAATCAAAATTCGGTACTTCCTAATGAATTTAATCATGATAAGTTCAATGTATAAGAAAAACCTTGATTGAGGATGTGTAACAAAGGATGACACACGAAAAAAGGTTGAGAAAGTTCTCAAAAAATTGAGAACTCTACAATCAAATCCTCAACTTGTATTTTAATGAATGAATTTGTAAAACCTACTCTAGATTTAAGTGGAATCTTGTCACAGTTTTTCGGATTGGTAGAAGGTGATGCGAATAAATGCATGAGAATTATTGATATATCTGGTCTGCCGAATGAAGTATCAGGTCCACTTACAGCTTTAATATCGCGACTCGTCTTTCAGTACAAATTATGGCAGACTGAAGATGAAAGAAAAAATGATCCAATTTTAATAGTTTGTGAAGAGGCACACAGATATGTTCCGAATCAAGGAGAAACTCAATATAAAGATGCTCAAGAATCAATTAGAAGAATTGCGAAAGAAGGAAGAAAATATGGAATAGGACTTATGCTCATATCTCAACGACCATCAGATATTGAAAGTACGGTTCTATCACAATGTAATTCTTGGATAATTTTTAGACTTACTAACTCATCTGATCAAGAACATGTAACGCGTTTTTTGCCAGATAGTCTCTCAGGTTTAACTAGAATACTCTCGTCATTATCTAGACGTGAGGCAATTTTTGTCGGTGAGGCGTCTGCATTGCCAAGTAGAATAAAAATCAAAGAACTTGCAAAAGAAAAATTGCCCAAGTCAGCCGATATATCGTTTATTGATGGTTGGAAAAACGATTTAATGAGTGATAGTTTATTAAAAGAAATTGCAGATCGATGGACGAAAACTTAAGTATCGTGAATTTAGAATATTTGTTTCAGGTATCAAAATGTAAGTTCACAATTATCAATATGAAAAGTGAACTAAAAAAATAAAAACAGCTTAGTTATCTAAATAGAAGAGAATTTAGGTTTGTATGGTCATTGTGTGGTCACTTACAGTAAAAACATAGAAAAAACCCGCTGATTCAGCGGGTTTACGTGCTATTGGCGGAGGACATGAGATGGGAGTAGAAGCATTCCTAACACTTCCCAAGTCAATAAAATGCACCTATTTCGAACATCCTCTTCCCAATTCTTTCTCTGCCTTTCACTTTGTATGGTCATTTGTGTGGTCACGAATTCATACAATTTAATCGACGGTAGGGAGTCTATGCGCAATAGAAAAACACTTCAAAAACGATAATGTGGTCATATCACGGATGGCCATTTATCCGATATGATCAGTTCATCATAGATGGTGCTCAATATTATCAGATCGTTGCTCATTATGTGCATCATTATTAAAATACGAATTTTTTGTATCATTAGATCTGAAAAATAAGATATAATTAAATAAATCGGGGAGGAAGTTATGTCAATTTACTTGAATGCTGGAAGCTTAGTGCTTGGTATTGCTGCCTGGAGTATTCCTTTGGCTTACATCATCCGCCATAATCCGAAAGTTTCAATCCAGGAAATCATGTTGCTAAGTTTTATGCTGATGGGATTAGCTTTGGTATTTCAACTGATGCACCTTCAACATTTGGCAAGTATCAATGATCTTGGGGCATTTTTAGATATAATCGATGGAGTAGTCCTTGCTTCTTGGATCCTCTTTCTTGGGACTATCCTTTTAAATGTACTTGCAGTTATCTACTCTAGTAAAAGAATTTAAATACCAGAAGAAGTTCGTTAGTTCAAATAGATTCGATGAACAAATCCTCACACAAGATAGTTTGTTTTGATTTGTATGGTCACTAAATAGTGCTATTAGTCCTCTGCCAAATTAGAACAGACGTGGCTAAGATATGCTAAATGTATGTTGAATTGTTATTCCATAAGAAAATCTGCCGAAAATTATGTATAATAAGAATATAGAGTATTGAATATTCGTGTTATTACAATATTCATTAAATATAAAAAAGGGGGAGATATTTTGAAAAAACTTTGGAAATATTTATCTTTTGTTTTATTAATTTTAGTAATAGTAGCAACAATTAAATCAATATTGGGAGGGAATATAAAATTAATACTAAATGGATTGATTTGTGTTGCATTTTCTGGCTCATTAGTCTTAAAGAATATCTTAGTTGATAAAAACAAAATAGTTGAAATAGTATTTCAGATATCAGGTAGTATATTAGTTATTGCTAATATATTAGGGCTATTCTGGGGAATTTACATTTTTTATTAAATTTTCGTAATTTAGAAGTAAAGTGGACAAATAAATTTGTCCATTTTTTTATATTATCAACACTAGTTTAAAACAAAGCCAAATTTTACAAAATTAAAAAACTACTGGTTTAAAATTTCCAGTAGTTTATCTTCAGACTGTTTCAGCAAATGTGTATAGACCTTAAGCGTGATATTAACATCAGAATGTCCGAGACGTCGTGAAACAGCCACTACATTCGCCCCATTTCCAATTAGATAACTTGCGTGGCTATGGCGCAGATCATGGATGGTAATTTTCTTTAATCCGGAAGCATCCAATGCAGTTTTAAAGCTTCGTTGTAGTGTACTTAGACTAACCGGTTCCAGATCTCCAAAGAGATACAATGGGCTTGGTTCTAGAAGGGGTTTAAGTACTTCGAGTGTCGTATTATCCAGCTGGATCGTTCGACGGCTAGAGACTGTTTTTAGCGGTTTAACGCCATTGACAAAATGCTTCATACTTTTGGATATACTTACAGATCCGTTATTGATATCGGATACCAAGAGTGCTTTCGCTTCCCCTAATCGAGCACCAGTATGATATAGGAAGGTGAAGAAAGCTTTGCACACATAGTTTTCAACAAATCCAATGAAATGGTCAAACTCTTCTGGCGTCCATATTGTGTAGTCTTTTACATCATCACTATTGATTGGGATCATCTTCAACTGCTTCGAGTTGTCTTTAAAATCATAGAAATTGTAGCCGAATTTCGAAATCGATTTTAACAATTTGATTGTCTTGTTTTTATAGGACTTTGAATAATCATACTGTAAGATCTCATTTCGAACATTCAAGAAATCCTTGGGAGTTAATCGTACTACTTTCTTGTTGGCCAATTTAGAAAAGAATTGACGATTCATTCGTCGATATTCATTCTCAGTAATCTCAACAATCGAACCTTGTTTGTTTTTCATGTACTCTTCAAATAGATCACTGAATTTCAGCGAGGTATTGATCGTCTCAACTTTCGAACGACGAACTTCATCTTCATAATCGAGTGCATCTCGTTTCTTCGCGAAACCGCGCCGAGTCTTTGAGATGATCTTTCCATTCTCACCTCGAGTATTCATTTTACTCATCCACGTCCCTGATTTTTCTTTGTAAGCAGCCATATGTTTTCATTCCTCCATTTTTTTGTTACAATGAAGGTACAACAAAAGCCTGACCAGGTTAAGTTGTACCGCACACCAGTTACAGCTGGTGTGTTTTACTTTGAGTGTTCTTCTTTAAGCGCTTTAATCTTTTTGTTGTATGTATCGATTATTGGTATTCTATGAGCCTGAAGAAACATATAAAAAGCGATATCACATAATTCGATAGTCTCACTTTCTGATAAAACAATTTGCTTCTTGCTTCCTTTGTCCGTGCCATGCCTTACTTTAAAATTATTGCAGATGTAGAAAAAGTTATCATAAGGATCAATTTCTTTTGAATCATTGTTCAACTTTAGGCGACCATTTTGATATTTTTCCCTAATCGCACTCTGCTCAAGATAGACGTATAGTCGAGTTATAATTGCCTTTTTCTCAACTAAATTATTCAAATTTCTTCTATCTAGATATGCCAATAAGTCAATTCTAACAGACTCATCGGTTACTTGAGAAATTACACTTTCAAGATCCGAATCTTTCTTTAATAATCTATATGTGCCATCACTATGTTTTATGAAAATATAGTCAAAGCTCTCGACTATCGAGCGAACAATATCCGCTACAGGCTCAAATGATTTAACAGCTTCATAATAGTCAACTTCTTCAAATACTTGGTTTGCGATACCTAGATCTAGTAGGTTCTTTATCCAAATTGAAAAGTTGAAAATAAACTCGAAATACATGAGACATTGATCATCTGTCAGTTCACGTTCGAAATTTATTCCGAGTCTTGTTAAATAGTCTTTCACAGATGTTGCATTACCCTTAAACTTCCAAAACTTGAAGCTACTATTAATCACGTGATTCAAACTAAAGTACATTCTCTCATACATCACTTCTTCACGATCCAAATAATCGCGAATGTTTTTGGCTTCATACTGAAGATTTGTACTACCTCTGATTTTTTCAAAAATACTTGGCATTTTACCACCCCTGAGCCGCGCAGGCCCATACTAACTTCCCTAATATCTGTACTTCCGGTTCATCTTTACTAATCATTAAAGGTTTGTGTTCTGGATTATAGCTTAATGGTTCCAAGATCACATAGTCCGTCAATCGAAAAAACTTCTTCAGCGTCGCATCTGAACCATTGACTAAAATTGCACCGATCTCACCATTTTCTAGGTAGGTCGTTTTCTGAAGAACAGCGATGTAGCCATCTGGAATAATCCGACTCATACTGTCACCCGCAACAATCAAGCCAAAGAGATTGTCTTTCTTGGCTAACCAAGGAGGGACATCAAATTCGCCCAGATCATTCTCAACCGCTTCAAAGGGAATCCCAGCCGGGATCTTACCATACAGTGGAACCTTCTTCGTACGAACGATTCGACTGACCGGAGTAAACTCCGCGGTATCGATTCGTCCTAAGATAAAGTTGATGTCGACATTGAAATAGACCGCGATCCGCTCGAGGATCTCAAAGTCCGGTTGACGATATCCTTGCTCATACATACTGACGGTACTCTCGGCTAAACCAATATCTTCAGCTAATTCTTTTTGTGTCATTTTAGATGCTTTTCGTAATTGACGTAAGCGTTCATTAAAAGTTGCCATAGGTTCACCTCTCCCTTCAACTATAACACACGTATCGTGGGAACGCAACGTAAATAATTCAAAATGCGTTGACAATCTCTGTGAAGTCTTCTAGAATATTCTTACGGACCGAAAGAGTTCGGTCTAGCCCCCGAAGGGGGAAGAAGGAGCGAGAAGCATGGATCGTGTTAAGATTGGACAGCGCTTGTTGGCATTGAGAGGGGATAAAACCCGAGAAGAAGTAGCTTATTTTACAAAACTGACCTGTAAATCGTTAGAATCGTATGAACGCGGCTACCGATTGGCAGAGGACACAGCGAAGCAGAAATTAGCGAGGTATTACGGAGTAAGTGTTGATTCTCTTTTCTATGAGGATTGACAACACGAAATGTGGTGTATTTTCAAGATGAGTGAAAAGAGGGAGAATATGAAGATCTTTTATCACCCCTATGTGACCAAGAGTGATATCCAATCGCTCATGAAGACACGGTGGGAGAAAGTAAATCAAGTCTTTGCAGCGTGTAAAGCCTTAGAGAATGATTCAATGAACTTGCGTCCGAATAAGGTACCCAGTCAGTTGGTCTTCAAGGTGCTTGGAATTAATTATAACTTTGCCCTCCGACAATATAAAGAGAGTCTCGAGGCGAAGTGCTCACCGAACCGAAGTGGGGTGAAAATTTGGACAGTAAAGTCCTTGGAGAAAAGTTAAGACTTGAAATTCTGGTAAATACCGCAAACTACCCCAATGAACGAAACGTTCGTTCGATCTTGAGTCAACTTCGAAAAGAAGGTGTCCTCTTTATCCCTTCAGAAAAAGGAAAGGGAATCTATATCCGGATCGACTATGCTAACCAGAATGAGATTGAGAGCTATGCGAAAGCCCAGGCTCGTCATTTCAAAACCCAGTACTTCAATACCATGCTTCCGATGAAGCAGTATGTGGAGGATTTGAAGCTGCTTCGGATGTTAGGTCGACTTGAAGGGATCCTGGATGAAGAAAAATGACTACATCTTAAAGTTGCCTCAGTTTGCGAAAGATCTCAGACTGTCAGAGAAAAGCCCGAATACGATCACAAAATATATCTGTGATGTCCAAAAATTCGTCGACTTTATTCCCGAGGAAGAAGAGATCACCAAGGAACATGTCTTATCCTACAAAGAGCAGCTCTGCTCCGGAAAATATAAGACCAGTAGTATTAATACGTATATTGTCAATCTCAATCATTTCCACCGCTGGGCGATCGGCCCCGGATTGTCGGTCAAAGAAATTAAGACACAACAAAAGTCCAGTATTTCGGACGTTGTGAGCAGTTCGGAAGCCAAGCGATTACTCCGGTACGCCAAGAAGCGAAATCGAGAAGACATCTATTTGATTATGAAGATCTTAAATATCACTGGGATACGGATCAGCGAGTTAGAATACTTCACCGTTGAGAATATCCAGAAGCACCATTTCAAAGCATTTAATAAAGGCAAAGAACGCGAGATACTCCTGACCCAGGAACTCGCCCGTGAACTACGAAAATACTGTCGAGATCAAAAAATCCATGATGGAAAGATCTTTACATTGAGCATCCCGACGATTTGGCGACAGATGAAGAGAACAGCTGGAGAGGCAAAAGTGTCCCTGGACAAGGTCCACCCGCATAGTTTCCGACATCTGTTCGCCAAAGAGTTTATGGAGCAATACAACAACGTCCTGGACCTGGCAGATATATTGGGTCATCGTTCGCTAGAGACAACCCGGATTTATACTCGATCCACCTTGGACGAAAAGAGAAAGAAGTTAGAGAATATGAAACCCCGCCGATAAGTGCGGGAAGAGGGGAATATGGCAAGTATCAGCTGGGTAAAACTTAATATTGGTATATTTGAGAATGTTAAAATCAAGAATCTGGATGTACTTCCCTTAGGAGATACCTATTTCAGAATTTGGATCAATCTGCTTGTCCTTGCAGGGAAGACGAATGATGGAGGACTAGTTTACTTTACATCGGAAAGACCACATACAAACAAAACTCTCGCCGCCGTTTTGAATAAACCTGTGAAGATAGTTACTGAATCAATATTGCTTTTTCAAGAATTTAAAATGATCGAAGTTGAGAATGGATTTATTACAATTTTGAATTGGGAGAAGTATCAAAATCTCGCAAAGCTCGATATTCTCCGCGAGAATGGTCGTGATACTAAGCGTCGACAAAGAGAACGACAAGCAACCAATGTCCAGGAAAAGTCATTGAAAAGTCATTCTTGTCATGATACAGCATTAGCATTAGCTTTAGCAGTAGATAAAGAAGAAGAAAAAGATAAAGAGAAAGATAAAGAAAAGATAAAACAGAGAGTAGTAACAACGTGCGCGCGAGAAAACAAAAAGAGTGAGAAAAGTGATGAAATTCGTGGAGAAATAAATGAATCCGATAGCGAACTTTTTGAAAATCGATCCTTTAATTAATTCTCAAGTGACTGTGAATGATCGAGTACAACGCTATAACGATGAACTCGGAACCCTCCAAGGAAATGATTGTAACCTCTGTAAAAACAAAGGATACATCATGATTTTGGAAGAAGGGTATACTGCTCTAAAAGAATGCGAGTGTCTCAGGACACGAAAGAGTAGGAAGCTTATTGAAAAGAGTGGACTCAAGAAACTCATTCAGGAGTATACTTTTGAGAAGTTTATTGCCAATGAATCTTGGCAACTTTATATCAAAGAAAAAGCCCTCATGTTTGTCCAAGACAAAGAGCCGCATTGGTTCTTCATAGGAGGTCAAGTCGGAGCCGGGAAAACCCATATCTGTACAGCGATCGTGAATGAATTGATGCAACAAGGTCATGAAGCGCTGTATATGCTATGGCGGGATGAGATCATAAAACTCAAAGCCAATGTGATGGAAGGCGATACCTACGCCAAAACGATCGATGCCTTCAAAACGACGAAAGTCTTGTACATCGATGACCTCTTCAAATCAGAGAGAGGGAAGCCACCTACGATGTCCGATATCAACATTGCTTTCGAGATCTTGAATGCTCGTTACAACAATCCAGATCTTATTACCATTCTCAGCTCAGAAAAATGTTTAAGAGAGATCATGGTAATCGATGAAGCCATCGGTTCCCGAATCTTCCAACGAGCAGGGACATATGTCCTAGAACTAAATCAGAATCAAAAAATGAATATGCGTCTACGAGAAAGGAAACACGATCATGAATAAATATCGCATGGATGTCGAAAGCTGCCTGTACAACCGAAAAGAACTTCAACTAAGCAAGGACCCAGAGAATCAACAATGGTCAAGTATCGTTGAGAGGATCTTCGAGAAATACGAAGGAACGGAGATGGGAAACCTGTTACATCTCAAATATGAATTGAAACTTCCAGAGCAGCAGATCTTCGAGAGGTTGAATGTTGAGAAGACGACCTACTATGTGTGGAGGAATCGTTTGGTGAATGAGATGACGCTGCAGGCAGCTTACCAGCGGTTAATCAAACCGTTCTAGAAAGAGGAAGAATGCAATTTCAAACCCTGAAGTTAAGTGAATTGATTTATGCGAACTACAATCCCCGGAAAGAATTAAAGCCCGGGGATGCGGAATATGAGAAGATCAAACGAAGTATTCTAGAGTTTGGTTATGTCGATCCGATTATTGTTAATAGCGATCGTACGATTATTGGAGGACATCAACGAACGACGGTTCTGAAGGATCTCGGCTACGAAGAAGTCGATGTCGTATTCGTTGAAGTTGATAAGGTCAAAGAGAAAGCATTGAACATTGCGCTGAATAAAATCAGTGGTGAGTGGCAGATGGACAAGTTGAAGGATCTCTTATTGGAACTCGAGAATCAGATCGATCTTGGAGTGACCGGATTCGACGATGAGGAATTTAAAGAGCTCTTGGCCAAGATGGATAGCACCACCGCTGAAGAAGATGATTTCGATGTTGAAGCCGCATACGAAGCGATTGAAGAGCCGAAAGCGAAGCGAGGGGACATCTACACCCTTGGGAACCATCGACTCATGTGTGGCGATTCTACCGATCCGAATGATGTCTTCTTCTTGATGCATGGGAAACAAGCAGATCTGATTGTGACCGATCCTCCGTACAACGTGAACTATGAAAACAAGATCGACTACCACAAGAGTTTCAAGAATGAGAATCGGAAGAACAACGAGATCATGAACGATCACATGGAGAGCAGTAAGTTCTACGATTTCTTACTGGCCATGTATACCTTAGCCTATGAACACATTAAGCCGGGTGGAGTTGTTTATGTCTTCCACAGTGATGTGGAACGGATCAGCTTCCAATCAGCATTCCTCAACGCTGGATTCAAGTTCTCCGAGAACCTGATCTGGGTGAAGAATTCCTTCAACCTCAGCCGTCATGATTACCACTGGCGCCATGAGCCAATTCTGTATGGGTGGAAAGAGGGAACCGGTCACTTCTTCGTCGATGACCGGACACAATCCACGATCTTCGATGAGACACAAAACATCGAGAAACTAAAAAAAGAAGAGCTCGTTGAACTCCTCTCCAAATTCTTGGAACAAACCCAAACCACCATTCTCTACGAAAACAAACCGGTGAAGAGTGATCTACATCCCACCATGAAGCCGGTAGCGTTGATTGGCCGCTTGATTAAGAACAGCAGCTTACGTGATCAACTGGTTTATGAACCCTTCGGAGGCAGCGGTTCTACGTTGATTGCAGCAGATCAATTGGACCGGACCTGTTACTGCATGGAACTCGATCCCAGATATGTGGATGTAATTATCGAACGCTGGGAAGTATTGACTGGCTCAAAGTCTGAACATTTGAACATAATAAAATAAAATGAACACTCACAATAATCAAATTCAAATATAATATTCCTGAGGTCTTGTGATGCTTCAACCCAATTTGAAGGATGCAAGCCCTCTTTTTTTTGAATAAATGTGTTTAAAATTTGGCCGTTATTCTCGATAAGTATCGATATTTTTATCGCACTTCAAACCTTTTGTCTAAAGATTATAACGGCTTTTTTCAATATGAATTATTATCTTATGTTTACGCTGTACTTAGTTCTTCGAAAAAATATACAAGTATAATACTAATTACAATGAAGATTTAATGGAATTTATATTAATGATTCTATAGAATGTATATTGACAAGAAGTATTCAAAACAATATTATTAAATTAATAATGATTACGGGGGTGGAGCCAAGAGTAATGTAATAAATTTTGTTTTATATTATAACCCTTTGGAGGAAAAAATGAAAAAAGCCATTTCTACTTTTGTTCTACTTACACTAGTCTCAACTATGTTTTTAGCTAGTGCAATTCCAGTCTTTGCATCTTCATCTAACGCCAATATTGGTTTAACTGAGAAAATTGAAATATCAAATGATGTAATAAATCAGCTACTTTCACTCGATAATAGAAAAGTTTCGATAAAAGAGTATTCATTACTTTATGACGTTAGTGATAATCCAAGCTATATTCTATTAACTTTTGTAGAAGGTGGGTATGCTATAGTATCAAGAAGTAATTCATTGATTGCAATTTACGATCTCGATTCAAAATATGTACCTTATGAGGAACTATCAAAAACAAGTAAAAAAGTGTTTGGAGGTCCTCTAAACTACTTCAGTGAAAATTCAAAGGGCCAGTTAGTTGAAACTAATACAGGTAAAATCTTTGAAAAAAATCAAATAACAGATGCAGTAAAAAATGTAAACAGTGGTTTTTTGGCCCAAACAAAATCAACACAATTAACATCAGACATATCAGGATTAGTTTATGCTACTACAGCAAGTTGGGTTGGAATACCTGAATCGAGGATGTCTGCATATTCTACAGGTATGTGGATTAATTCTAATGCAAATTATCCACAATCACAGGGATATCCTACTGGTGGAATTTGCGGAACAATAGCTTCTGCAATTATGCTTGCCTATTTTGATGATTATATTAATGACAATTACGTGCCTTCGACCATAAGGACTTGGAGAAGCAGCACCCCAGGATCCCTAATTACCATGTTGTTTAATTACATTGACAGAGGGAGAAATGGCACTTTACCTTGGGAAGTTAGTGGCGGAGTGAATAGTTGGATGATTGCATTCAGTCCTATATATAATTTAAGCCATCGCTCCTGGTTTAGCACATTAACTTTCACGTATGCTAAAAGAGATATAGCAAGTTGGAAACCTGTAGCCATTGGGTTGTTGACTATATTGGGTTCTCCTTCTGAGTACAAAAATCATTGGGTAACAGCATATCAATACCAAGATAATGGGATTTTTTCCACAAGTTATTACAAAGTAGTAGATAATCATGGTTATTATACTGTTAAAATCAATGTGAGCTGGACATCAGGAATTGTTGGAATAGATTAGTGCACAAGAAGAAAAATTTATGAAAAATCAACGGAAAATATATATTACTGTAATATTACTGTTTTTACTAGTTTTTGCATATTTCATAATTCAAAGAAATATAGTTGAGTATAGGTATAAATTTACAATAATACCATTACCGTATTCCGTTCTACCTGAAGAATATAACATAGATCTTAATGTATTAGGCGATAAAGTAGAAGTTTTTAAGGTTACTGATAAGTCGATATTATTTAAAAATCCCGAATCAATAAGTATTGCCCGAGTTGAATTTGAGAAATATTTTTTTAATCTAGAAATTATTGAGTCTAAAAAGCCAAATACCTTTAGAAATTACTTCGGAGATATTTTGTATGAAGACTCATTCGAAAAAAATGGAATAGTTGTAGATTTAAAGTTTTCTGAATATAATGTCCCAGATAATGCTGAAATTAATCCTACAATATCATTTTCCTTTAGCATTGGTAAACGGAATTACTTCGGATTTATGAATGCTGAATTTGGCAATGAATATGCCGGCTTTTACCGAAAGGGAGATAAAATCAACAAAACACAAATTGAAGTTGTTAAAAATTTGATTTCGTCATTTATTATAGCGAATTAGAAGATACATATTGACGCACCCAAATGAATAGGTGAAGATAATTTAGTCAAAGTATTAAAACTAGTTTAGAATCTTTATTTGGCAAAAAGATGTATTCCACATGACTAGTAAAAAAGGGGTCGATTTTCTCGAAAAGTATCGATCCCTTTTTTCGTGCTCTAAACCCTTTATTTAAAGGCTATAATGACCTTTTCCGGCACGTAATATTTCCTTAGGGTTATATTGCAGCGATTAATCAAAAATTAATCAAAGATTATTCCATCATATTTTGATTCAACTGATAAATCACTTGCAATTTAGGGTAAATCTATATTATGGTTACACAAGGGGTGGGTATATGAAAAAATCAAAAAAGATTCTACTAGTATTAGGAATAATTTCAATTGTCGCAGTTCTTCTTATTGGATTTAATTATCCATTTGGCGGGAATTCATTATCAAATCGTTTTAATTACGTTCCTTATCATAAAGATCATCTTCATCTTAGCGGCGATTACCATTATAAAGTTACACAATATCATCAAACTGATCTGTTTGGTTCATTTGCAATCATTGAATTTGAAACACAAGATGATCTAGCAAATCTTGAACTGATTTATGCTAAGGACCCAAATATTCAACACTTTAAAAATTTGTATGACTCTACATCAGTGGGAGTTTTTGAGCAGTATATTGGTTATCTTCCCGAAGATATTAATAGCGGAGTTTACACATTATATGTAATAAACCAGTCTCAATTCGATGGAGGATATTTCTATCATGTGTATGCAATCGGTAACAAACTGTATATTTTCTATACATCAAGATAGAAGTCATCATGAGAAACAAATACGCTTCTATTCCAACGATAGGTTAGTAAGGATCAATGATGATAAACATTAATAGGAAAGTTGGATTTTGAATTTTTCAACCTTATTATTCTATACCAAAAAGTGATTACTGAAGACAAACGAAAGTGATAGAACGAAAATGATAAAGGATGAAAAGATATAGTAATGAGTTTGTCATTGAAAACCTTCAGTAGTATGATATGAAACCAAATGTAGTGAGAAGAACTGTCTGAAAATGTTGAAATTTAGTCAACGCAACAAGTATTACGTACATGCAAAAACTATTCACTATGAGGCTAACTATATATAGAGTAGTATTAATAAAAAGGAGAATCAAAATGACTATTGGGGAAAAAATTCTGATTCGCAGAAAAGAGCTTGGATTATCACAAGAACAGCTTGCAGATCAATTGAAGGTGAGTAGACAATCCATTTCAAAGTGGGAACAAGATGGTGCTCTACCGGATTTTATTAATGGTATTACACTTTGTAATTTACTTAACATCACTCCAGCAGAATTGATAAGCACCGAGCCTTTACCGGTACCAACAAAAAAAGAGATAATTCCAACTTCTTTTATGAGCAAAGAAGTGCTTATCGTAAAAATTGTTCTAATTGCAATTGTGTTTGCTATTTTTGGCAAGCTCTACCAGGACCTATATGATTATAACTCTATCCACTTCACATTCAATATGCCGCTTAGTTATCTATATTCAAATACACCCTATTTTCTCGCTGGAATTATCTTTTTCTTTAAAACTATCCGACTTACAAAATCAATGGAAATGTGGGTTTTTGAATTGATTTTCCTAGTTACCATCGGATTCCATGCATACTTAATGTATAATCCACTTTTTTCTTTTTACCAAATTTTTTGGCTATATAAAGTGTGGAAACCTATTGGTTTATTAACGGGCACAATTTTAGTTTTTGCTTTCAATTCAACAATGATGAATAAGAAAACAAAAATAGTTCGTTATAATATGGGCAAATATCAAAAAATTGATAATACACTTCCACAATGAATTCAACTTTAGATTTATAAATCTACAAAAGTCTACCTATTACATATTTGAATTAATATTGTTAGAATAAAAACGTGTTGACAAGTTAAATTCAATGAACTAATATTTATACATATAACTTTTACGAATCAATAATGGAGCGAGGTGGGGGATCTCAAATAGGGTAAGATAATAGAAGATGGTTCTATTTTTGTTCAGAAGTTTATATGGGATAAGTGAGAAAGGAAATCCGAGAATGAATAAGAAAATAGTTGTTGTAATACTTATAGTTATTTCAAGTTTTTTACCTTTTGCAAGTCAGTTTTTTAATATTGATCCAGTAATTGATATATGCTTTAGAGTAATAGGTACTATATTTGCTATTATTGTTGTGTCGATACAAGTGATTTTGGTCGCAAACAAGAAAGGTAAGAAAGAAGATTTGAGGCTTTATACCTTAGCGTTCGTTATTCCGACAATTTTATTCATAATATTTGTAAAATGATTTTTTAACAAAGGATCTCGCTTTCTTATGTTCAAAAAAATATTATGAGAATTAATAGAGGAAGGAAAAAAATGGAAAAAATTCTTAAATACATTTCAGTTTGGTTAACATTACTCATTACGCCTATACTTTTTCCAATAGTGATGATTAATATTCTAAAAAATGTAAGAGATAGGAAATCGGAGTTTCGTAATGGAATATTGTTGAGTATTATGATATTTGCGTTTGTTATTGTGCTTTTCAATATTGGTGGAGCTTTTGGGAATTGATTTGATTCAAAACGATTGGCTTTAGACTGAAGTGTGCGAGGTGGGGATCTCAAATGAGGTAAAATAATAAAAGATGGTTCTATTTTTAGCTTAGAAGTTTATATGGGATAAGTGTGAAAGGAAATCCGAGAATGAATAAGAAAATAGTTGTTGTAATACTTATAGTAATTTCAAGTTTTTTACCTTTCATAAATCTAGTTTTTCATATCGATTCTATCACTCAGACATATCTTACTTATATAGGTACTTCGTTCTTTTTCTTAGTTTTGCTTATTCAAGGTATAGTGAATAAAAAAAATGAAAATAAGATAGAAAATGTGAGACTCTATTCTTTATCATTTTGCATTCCATCAACCATTTTATTTTTAATTAAGTATATTATTATAAAATAAACAGCACTATGTGAATTGGAATAGGTATACTTTTGTAGAGCTGCAATGTTATTACTTAATGCTTAAGTAAAAGAAGAAAATAATGCTAAAAAAGAGGTCGATTTTCTCGAAAAGTATCGATCTCTTTTTTTGCTCTAGACCCTCTAATTAAAGGCTATTTCGACATTTTCCAGCACGTAATATTATCTTAGGGTTATATTGCATATTAAAAAGAACGAAAATTAGTACAGATTGGAAACTTATGAGATATAGATGAGAATTACGTAAATATTTTGGAATAATTGACTTATACTGATTATATGGATAATTTTCTAAAAAGGGGGAGCATTATGGAGCTTTTTGAAAATATTTGGTTCGTTGGGATTGGTGGGGGAATTGTAAGTGGATTTATAGTATATTTTGTTACAAACTGGTTCTTTAGTAGAAAAGATAATAGTGAAAGAATTAAACTTGCTCATCAAGCAAATGATGAAGTTGTTAATATTTTGAAACCATACATTGCTGATAAAGGATTACCAGAAATTGAGGTTGTAAATGCTTTAATCTCATCAGTAGCGAGAAAATTCAAACTGGATACTTCGGAGTTGTATTCTGTTGAGTATGTTTGCGAGGAACTTATAAGGGAGATTATTTCAAACGTTTATGTTTCTTGTGATAAAAAGGTTGAGTATACACAACAGCTTGCTGATTATGCTTTCATAATTAAGCGTAGTAAAACAACTATTGAGTCAAGAAATCTGGAAAAAGAAATTTTTCAGAGGAATAGTTCCCAATTAGTGTATAGGAAAAAACTTAATAGTAGATATACATTATTGTTTTCAATGTATGCATCTATCATAATGTTAACATCGATAGTAATACTTGGATTAATTAGTGATAACAGTAATAAATCAACACTATTAGATTTATTTGGCTCAGAATATCAACTAATTTACGTTTTTATTTCAATGATTTTGGTAACAGTTGTATTTGTAATGGTCATGACTTTGCTTATTGATAGTAGAAACAGAAACAGAATTCAAAAAGCGCGTAATTTATTAATGCATGGTGTGACCATGCATGCTTACGACGACGATTCAAAACCGGATGAACCATTAGAATAATCTTCACAAGTAACATGAGACTTCGGTACTTACCGAGGTTTTTTTATATGTTACCGTCTACTTGTAATGAGGTGGTATGTTGGCTAAAAGCAAATGGGAATCTGTTCAAGCCAAACTACACCTAATTGAGAAATGGGCTCGCGATGGACTTCGTGAGGATCAGATCGCCAAAAATCTCGGAATTTCTGTGTCGACACTTGAAACCTATAAACAAAATCATCTGGAATTATTGAAGTCCTTAAAAAAGGGGAAAGAATCCTTGATCACTGAACTCGAGAATGCTTTGATCAAAAAAGCGCTCGGATACGACTATGAAGAAAAGAAAGTCTATACCAAGACGGAGAGTGGTCAGTCGGTCACCTATACCGAGATCACGAAAAAACATCAACCTCCAGATACAGGAGCCTTATTCGGTCTTCTGAAGAATAAAGACCCGGAACATTACTCCGACAATCCTCAAATGTTGCAACTCAAGAAACAAGAGCTGGAACTTCGTGAACGCTTGGCCAAACAAGGTGACTGGTAATGGCGAAGTACCAAGTGCTGTCTGATTTCTATAAGAGTCCTGAATGGATCAACTTACGAAAACAGCTTATGATTCAACGCAGCAGTTCAAATAAAGGGTTGATCTGTGAATACTGTCATGAAGCGATCTTACGAGACATTGACTGTATCGGACATCATATCAAAGAACTCACACCTCAGAATGTGAATGATGTAAACATCAGTTTAAATCCAAAGAACATTCTATTGGTACATCATCGCTGTCATAATGCAATTCATGAACGCTTTGGACAAGCCTTACCTCAACGAGTCTACATCGTATATGGTGCTCCACTATCAGGCAAGACCAGCTATGTAAGAGCCAGTAAGGGTCACAAGGACATCGTCCTGGATCTTGATGAACTCTACCAAGCAATCACACTACTACAAGCCTATGATAAGCCAACAGAGTTAGCAAGCAATGTCTTTCAACTTCGAGATAGTCTACTCAATCAAATCAAAACACGCACAGGTAAATGGTCGCAAGCCTGGATCATCGGTGGCTATCCACTTCAAACAGAGCGTCAACGACTGGCATCAGTACTGGGTGCGGAGTTGATCTATGTCGAAGCGACTGAAGATGAATGTCTGTCTAGATTATTTAATGATATGGATAAACTGCCGTTCCAAAAGGAATGGCAGAAATATATCCACGATTGGTTCCTTGCATTTCGGCCGGACTCCCCCCCGGTCGAGATGTGAGGACAATCAATTGGGAACTGGACAAGGGACGTCTATTACACGCAACCTGAAAATTTCGAATTTCTGCCAAAGTTCTGGAAAAAATTTGAAATCGAATCAAAATCGATTAACTTTTCAATTAATGCTCAAAAAAGTTAGTCAATTTACATAATCATAAAGTGATACCCTTTTGAAAAGAAATTCTTTCGTAAATTGCAATGTGATATGATCCCTCCAAAGTAGACAAAGCAAATATGCAAAGTCGAAAGGAGGAATTATTAAATGGAAAGACAGAGTAAATATAGTACTAGATTAAAAATAAACAGCATAGAAATCTATTTAAGTGGTGATAAGTCTGCAGCTCAATTAGCGCAAGAGAATAACATAAATAAGGCAACTATATATTCGCGGGTAAATAAATATATGGCGCAAGGTGAGGAAGTTCTTAAAATTAAGAAGCGATACTCAACCTATGCAAAAGTGTTTAAAAAAGAAGTTGTTGACGATTATCGAAAAGGATTAAATTCACTGCAGAGTATATGTTCTAAATATTCTATTTCATCAGTAGAATGGATAGGCTACACTAAACTGGACAGATAAAATAGGAACCTGTAAACTTAGAAGAAAAGAAAGAGGTCAATTGATGTCTAACCGCAGAGAAAGAAGAGCGTATACAACTGAATTCAAGTTCCAGATGGTTAAACTATTTGAAAACGGAGCCCTTTGATTTACTCTTTCTGGAACGGCTATAAAGTAAAATCTGAAATGATGTTATTTTAAACCAATGTGATCGGATGGGTCTTGAAGTGATCAACATGCATACCAGCGGGTATGCAGTTAAAGCAACTATCATCAAACCAATCGAATGGATCAAACCGTAATCGATCCTGCCTGTCCAAACCGAGAATACTCATTGCTTTTCTGAACAATTCTTTGATGAGTCAAATATCATTCAATAAAAATAGTCTGGTTCACATTGAAATGAATCCAGACTATTTTTTAATGGTAATCTTATGACGATATCTAGATTAAACACTAAAATTTGCAATATTTTATGAAGTATTCTAATGTAGATGGTAATGAAAGTTCGCGTTAGAATGTAACCATAGGGGGAATCATGTACACAATTACTAAACGCCAAAAGGATATTATTGTTTATCTGCATGATGTGAATTCATTTTCGAGTATCAATGATATCTCAGAAAGATTCAATATCAGTACACGTACATTGCGATATGATCTTGATCAAATATCCTATTTTTTGAATGAGTCTCAGATTAAATTAATAAGAAAATCCGGTGACGGTATAAAACTCGATATCAGTGAGAGTCAATTCAAGGAGTTGTTACTGAAACTTCAATTGATTGAAGATCGGATTCTGTCAGTTGATGAACGCAATAAATTTGAAACGATTTTCCTTTTATGTAATCAAATTATCACCATTGATAAACTGGCTACGGCTTTAGGTGTAAGCAAACAAACAATCCAAAGTGACTTAGTTCATCTTGAGGAGAGCTTTAAGACGTTGAATATCAAAATTATCCGAAAGACGTATAAAGGGTGTTACCTGGAAGGGAATGAACTCCAGATCCGTAGGTTGTTTGGAGTTACATTGAAATTATTGAATCGCACGGATAAAGAATTAGTCATTCTACAAACCAAAGATTACTTATATGGATTTATGGAACTGTCAAACAAAGTTATTAAGGAAATGGAAGATTTATTAAAGTTTACCTATGTCAACACGCAAGAACTGACCTTGACTATTGCATTTAACTTATATCGGTCATCCATTGGTAAAACCCTGCTCTATGAAAAAATAGACTCACTTTCAAAAAAACAACTGATGGTTATTAAAAACATGTTTTCGAAAAACACGATGAAAATTTCGAATACGGAAGCTCTTGAAATCCAAAGAATACTGCTTGAATCAAAAATCAGTTCAAACTCGACCGCATTCGATGATGATGAATCAGAATCAGCTCAAAGGCTTGCTCGTTTTATCCTTGAAGGTCTTGAAGACATATTCGATATAAAAAACGAAGATAAAACAGAATTCATCAACAATCTGAGACTTCATCTGAAGATTACCTTCTACCGGATCAGAAATCGGTTGAATGTCGAAAACCAGATCCTTGATAAAGTAAAAATCAGTATTCCGTTGATCTATGAATATACCAAGTCAAGAATCATAGAATATGAAAAAAACTCAGACCTGTTCTTCAATGAAGAAGAAATCGCCTATATTGCGATGTATGTCGGTGCCATTCTTGAGAATCATTCCTCAGAGAAGTCGGTGTTATCAGTTTTGGTCATATGCAATTTTGGGAATGCGACATCAAAAATCCTCATTTCACGCCTGCAATCATTGTTGCCTGAGATCAATATTATTGGTCCGTTGTCAACAGAAAATGCGGATCATGTTCTGAAAAATGAACCAATTGATCTCATCATTACAACAGCGAAGTTTATCGGACCAGTAGATACCATCACCGTTAATCCGATCCTATCCGAAGATGATATCGATCGAATCAAGAGCAAAATCTACAAGATGACCTATCTTAAGCAATGCAATAGTTTCATCCATTCCTTACATGGAAGCAAGGCAAAATCAAACACAATTGCGGACATTGTTCTGGTGAAGTACATCCGTATTGATAATTCAATTCAGGATTGGAAAACCGCCATCAAAGAAGCGGCCAAACCATTACTGAACGACAGACTGATTCAGAAGAGTTACATCGACAGAATGATAAGTGCAGTCGAAGAGTTTGGAAATTATATGGTCATTCTTCCTGAAACAGCATTTGTTCACGCCGGTATCAATGATGGTGTGAATGAAAATTGCATTAGTATTCTTATCCTTCAAACACCAATTCTCTTCGGGTCAAAGACACAGGAGAATATTCGAAACATCATCGTTATCGGCTCTATAAACAGAGAAAATAATGCTATTGTACAACTGGCCAATATTTTCGAAAAAGATGAAAATCGATCATTCTTACGACAGACAGACTTAACCGTCGAAAAAATACTTGCAATGCATGACTAGTGGAGGACATATGGTCGAAATAATCAAAATGAAGAATATTCTTGTAAATCAAGAACCTGAAACCTGGCAGGATGCGATAAGAAACGTCGGGAACCTATTGGTGAATAGTGGTAGCATATCAGTGCAATATATTGATGCAATGATTTCTGCCGTTGACAATCTAGGCCCGTATATCGTTATCGGAAAGCATTTGGCAATTGCCCATGCTGCACCTGGCGTCTATGTTAACGAAAATGATTTATCTGTTTCCATCCTTTCAAAACCTGTGAATTTCGGATCTGAGAATGATCCGGTAAGTGTTCTGTTTGCCCTATCCAGTGTTGATGGTAAGTCTCATCTTAATGAACTTGTTCAGCTTGCACAGGTGTTGGGTGAAGATGATCAAATCATTAACCGCTTAGGGTCATGTCATACAGCTGAAGAAGTGTATCGAATCATCAATGGTGACAACAATAGTATGGAGCTATTGTCACATAGAAAGGAGAACTAGTATGGGGAAAAGACTCAAGATTCAAACAGTATGCGGATTTGGAGTGGGTACATCGATGTTTCTGAAAATGAAGATCGATGAAGTAATCAAAGAGCATCATCTTGATGTAGAAGTGTTTTGCGGAGATGTAACGACATGCACATCAAGTGTGTGCGATGCGATATTCACCTCCACCGAACTTGCAGAAACAATAGGTAACAAAGCCAAAGTGCCAGTAATTGTCATTGTTAGTTTTATTAATGGAAAAGAAATCGCTGAAAAAACATTAAAGTTTGTTAATGAAAACTCAAACTGAAAGGGAGAAAAATGAGTGTTTTAAATTTCATTGTATCTGATATATTCGGAAATGCATCGATATTCTTAGCCTTAATTGCAGTTGTTGGATTAATTGCTCAGCGTAAGAAATTAGTTGAAATCATTCAAGGTGGAGCTAAAACGGCAATTGGTGTTGTAGTTCTGACGCAAGGTAATGGTATCATTATTTCTGCAATCGTTGGGCTCAGTGCTGCATTTAACGCCTTAAATCCTGCATCAGCCGGAACAGTAACCGAAATTGGATCTTCGGCATTCGGTGCAATGTTTGGGGCCCAAATCGGAATTGTTATGATTATTGCCTTTGCCATCAATATTCTTGTTGCTCGTTTTACCAAATGGAAAACGATCTTCCTGACTGGTCATATGTTATATTGGTTCCCGTTTGTCTTTTTAGCAGCCGGATACGATGCAGGACTGCGCGATACAAAGCTGCTTATCCTGGCAACGGTGTTTACGGCCTTGTATATGGTTTTGATGCCGAATTTGTTGCAACCGTTTGTACGCCAAGTAATCGGTGATGATTCCTTTGCTATCGGTCATCCGACAGCTGGATTATCAATCATCAGCGGATTCTTAGGTAAAATTTTCGGAGACAAATCAAAATCGACAGAATCTCTGAATTTCCCAAAGAACCTTGCGTTCCTTAAAGAAATCTCAATTACAGGTGGTATCGTTGTTGGATTGACATATATCGTTATGACAGTCTTGATGCTGGTCAATGGTGTCAATGCTGCTACTGTCTTTGGATTAGCGTCAACTTCTAAAATATTCTCTTATATTCTGTTGCAGTCCTTCACATTTGGTGCCGGATTAACAGTTCTTCTGTTGGGCGTACGTATGGTTATTGCGGAAATCGTTCCGGCATTTAAAGGCTTCTCCGACAAATTAGTCCCGGGTGCAATTCCTGCTCTTGATTGCCCAATGCTGTTTTCCTTTGCGCCAAATGCTTTGGTCATCGGTTTTATCACAGCGATGATTACATCTGTCATTACAATCATTATCACGAGTTATTTAGGCATTTTCCAGACGGTCGTATTACCTTTGACCATTACTTGTTTTTTTGAAATCGGTACAGCCGCGATCATCGGTAATGCAACCGGCGGTGTCAGAGGTGCCATTATCGGTTCAGCAGTCAGCGGCGTCATTATGGTCTTCTTGGTAGGGTTTGGAGCTCCGTTCTTCATGAAAACGATTAATCAATGGCTACTTGTATTTGGAGGTCAGGATTTCTCACTTTGGGGAATCATCGCTGGTTTCTTTGCCAAACTGTTCGTATAGTTTATGAATTCAGTTAGCCTTAAGTATGTCGATCATATTCACTCTATTCTTGATCATGTTGTCAAGACACAATATGCTCCTATCGATTTGGCATCATCAAAAATAGCTGAGGCCATTATTGATAAAAGAGGCATATACGTATTCGGTGCTTCGCATGCAAGCATCATTGCACAGGAATTAACATACAGAACCGGTGGTCTGGTGACGATCAACCCCATACTTCCTCCATCATTAATGTTGAATGTACGGCCCATTACACACACAAGTGCGATGGAACGCCTTGAAGGCTACGGCGTACAAATAATGAACAGTTCCCCAATGAAATCTGGTGATGTTTTGTTAATTCATTCGGTATCCGGCAGAAATGCTGTCGCAATTGATTTAGCCTTAGAAGCAAAAAAGAATGGTGTGTATATTATCTGCCTAACGAATCTAAGCTACTCCCATCAAGTTTCTTCAAGGCATTCAAGTGGTAAGAGACTATTCGAATGTTCAGATATCATCATCGATAATTGCGGTGATTTTGAAGATTCGAGTATGGATATCAGTGGCTTGAACCAAAAAGTTGCCCCCACCTCAACAGTTGTCGGAGCAACTATCGTAAACATGATGGTCATTCAAGTTGTTGAAAAGTTGATTGTTTCAGGAATCGAGCCGCCTGTTTTCCATAGTGCTAATGTGGATGGCGGCGATGATTTCAATGCTAAGATCTTGGAAAAGTACAAAAACCAGGTTCACTATTTATAGACAGAAAGCATCAAACTTATGTTTGATGCTTTCTTGCAGTTTTTCGGTAAAATAGAAAGTTTCTAAATCCTATATAAAAATTTGTAACTTGACCATGTTTCAAGTTAATCGATGTTGAAAGTTCATGAGGTATATAATAAACTTTTGGAGTCAACGTTTTGTAAAAACTTAAAGGAAATGATATGTATGAATAAATCGAAAAGAATAACCGGAATCATCATATTCATTATAGGTTTGATCCTGTTTGTGACTTCAATCTTTGCATGGGGAAAATATATTTTGCTGAATGTAATAATTTCTTTGGTGCCTTTGGTTGTGGGTTTAACACTTTATTTTTTAGGATCAAAAGAATATTGGTCAGTTACAAAGAAGTAAAATGGATCAAATGTTTAAATACTATCTGAGCAAAAAATCTTTGAATATGCAACAGATAATTAAACAGTTGTTATAAATGACAAGTTTTATATTTGATGGGAAGAGAATAAGTTGACTTTTGTCGACCAGATATATGCATACAAAAGGATAAAAATTCCAGCATTAATAGTAAAAATTCCGCTAAAGTTCTCAAACACATGGGAAAATCGATCTTGATAAGCGAAAGACGAGCTTCAATGTTGCTGAGAAAATGATTTCATCATTCTGTTCCATTGCTTATGTGAGCTTGAACAAGATATTGAAGCGAATTGTGAACTAGACCAATTCAAAAAGCAGTTAGAGATTCTGTACATTAGTTAAGGTTTGCCGTTTCATTGCGGCTTTTTATTTGGAAAGAAAATGTACACAAAAAAGTACATATTTTGCAAACGTTGATTTCAGGGTTAATTTTCAATATTTTACGTAACATAAATGTTGAGAATATGAGAATTTACTAGAATGATTGGTGATATAATAACGTCAGAGTACTTATTTAAAAAGATATTTTGAATTCACAATATCAAGGGGGATACTATGAGTATCAAATTGGATTTTGAAAACCAATTATGGGAAATGGCAGATAAGCTGAGAGGAAATATCTCTGCAAATGATTATAAAGATGTTGTTTTAGGTTTAATCTTCTTAAAGTACATCTCCGACAGTTTCGATGAAAAGTATAAAGAACTCATCGCCACAGAAGAAGGATTTGAAGAAGATGAAGATGCTTATATTGCTGACAATGTGTTCTATGTTCCTCAATCGGCAAGATGGGACTTCATTCGTAGCAATGCTAAACAGAATACGATTGGTCAAATTATAGATGATGCAATGATCGCGATTGAAAAAGAAAATAAATCCTTAAAAGGGGTTCTTCCTAAAACATATGCACGTCCTGAATTAGATAAAACCAAATTAGGTGAGTTGGTTGATTTGTTTTCGTTCAATTTGGGAAGTAAAGAAGCAAAAGCTCAAGATCTCTTAGGAAGAGTATATGAATATTTCTTAGGAAAGTTCGGATCTACAGAAGGTGAATTTTATACACCACCCACAATTGTGAAACTCCTCGTCGGGATGATTGAACCGTATGAAGGAAGAGTCTATGATCCTTGCTGTGGATCAGGTGGAATGTTTGTACAATCCGCTCGGTTTGTGGAAGAACACCAAGGGATAAAAGACAATATCCATATTTTTGGTCAAGAATTCAATGCAGGCACATGGAAATTAGCGAAGATGAATTTAGCGATTCGTGGGATTGATGGTAATCTTGGAGAGCGTGATGCCGATACATTTGGTAACGATCTTCATAAAACCTTACGTGCGGATTATATCTTAGCCAATCCACCGTTTAATATTAGTGACTACACATTACTTCAAGATGATGCACGTTGGAGATATGGAATTCCTCCAGCCAATAATGCAAACTACGCTTGGATCGAACATATGATCAGTAAGTTATCTCCTCGAGGAATAGCTGGTTTTGTTATGGCCAACGGGTCTATGAGTACTTCCACAAAAGCTGAAGTTGAGATACGTAAAAATATCATTGAAGCAGGTCTAGTTGATTGTATTATTACAATGCCACCCAATTTATTCTATAATGTCACAATTCCGGTTTGCTTGTGGTTTGTTACTAAGAACAAAGAAAATCGAAAAGATTCGATTCTATTTATCGATGCACGCAAAATGGGAACCATGACAGATCGTAAACATCGTGAATTATCGGATGAAGAAATCAAACAGATTTTTGATACCTACCATCATTGGCAATCGAATAAAGATTATTCAGATGTTCAAGGATTCTGTAAATCAGCAGATCTTGATGAAGTGAGAGGTCATGAATATATCTTAACTCCTGGAAGGTATGTTGGAATTGAAGAGCTCGAAGATGATGGGGAACCTTTCGACGATAAAATGACGCGATTAACTAGTGAGCTTGCAGAAATGTTTATTAAATCTCATGAGCTTGAAGATGAAATCAAACTACGACTTGGAGATATCGGGTATGAGTTCTAAAGAGTGGATAGAAGTCCGACTTGGAGATTTACTAAATTTTAGAAGAGGACACGATTTGCCAAAAGATAAAATTATTAGTGGCAAAATACCCGTTGTTGGCTCAAATGGGATAATTGGGTTCCACAATGAGTACACCACAAAGGCACCGTGTCTGACGATAGGGCGAAGCGGGAATATTGGGAATCCATTTTATAAAAACGAAGATTGTTGGGCACATAATACAACTTTGTATGTAGACAATTTTAAAAGTAATGATCCAAAATATCTATTTTACCTTTTGCAAACAATGAATTTAGCTTTTTATGGTGGTGGTAGTGCCGTTCCAACATTAAATAGGAATCATATTCATCCACTTCTTGTGAAATATACTCAGAACGTTTATGAACAAAAAACAATTGCTGATACTTTATTATGTCTTGATGATAAAATTGAACTCAACAACCGTATCAACAAGAATCTTGAAGAAATGGCACAAACAATCTTTAAAAGTTGGTTTGTTGACTTTGAACCATTTCAAGATGGTGAATTCGAAGATAGTGAACTAGGGAAAATTCCAAAAAGATGGGAAGTTGGAACTATTAGTAAACTTATTTCTGAGACTATTGGCGGAGATTGGGGAAAGGAAATCTCTGAAAGTAATTATTCAGAAGAAGTTACATGTATTCGTGGAGCCGACATCCCGGAAATTTCAATCGGAAGGAAGGGTAGATGTCCAACAAGATATATTTTGAAGAAAAATCTTGAGAAGAAGAAACTTACAGCAGGTCAAATAGTAATCGAAATATCAGGAGGAAGTCCTACTCAATCAACTGGTAGAAGTGTTCTAGTAACTGAAAATTTACTAAAATCTTCAAACCGCCCACTTATTTGTACGAATTTTTGCCGATCTATCTCCTTAAAAGATCCTTTTCTAACTTCATATGTATATTCTCTTCTTCAGTTTATGTATAAAAAGGACTTTCTATTCCAATTTGAGAATGGTACAACTGGCATTAAAAATCTTGACACTAATAATTTATTCAACAAATATCTCATTGTAATCCCACCGAAAATAGAACTTTTAAAATTTGAAAGAATATTCGAATTAATTATGTCAAATATATATGAGAATGGCCGACAATCAGATTACTTAAATGAAACACTTAGTATAATTTTACCAAAACTAATGAGTGGTGAAATTCGCGTCCCAGTTCAGGAGGATTAACAGATGGCTACTAATTTCTGTGAGTCGCATCTAGAAAAAGCTGCACTTGAATGGTTTGAAGAACTTGGATATGAGATTGTTTTCGCACCGGATATTGCTTCAGATGGTGTGTTTCCAGAGCGAAAAGACTATAGTGAACTTGTCCTTCGAGATCGGCTTTTAGGTGCGCTTTCTAAAATCAACCCAACTCTGCCAGAAGAAGCGTTTGAGGATGGAATCCGTCAAATTATGCTTCAAAATAGCCCAAGTATTCTCATCAATAATAAGAACTTTTTGAAGATGACGACCGATGGGATCGATGTATCGGTGAAGCAGAAGGATGCGAGTTACAAGACAGAGAAACTTTATATCTTTGATTTTGAGCGGCCCCTTAATAATGAGTTCATGGTGGCAAACCAGTTTTCAATTAAGGAACATAATGAGACGAAGCGTCCGGATCTTATTGTCTTTGTAAATGGACTTCCCTTAGTTGTTTTCGAACTCAAGAGTGCTAGTGAAGAAAATGTCGATATCACAGATGCTTATCATCAGATTCAAACATATAAAAATGCGATTCCTTCTTTATTTAACTATAATTCTTTCGTCGTTATTAGTGATGGAATTAATGCACGTGCAGGTACCATTACTTCGGATGAAGATCGGTTTATGACGTGGCGTACGATGGATGGGGATACCCTTGCCTCGAACTCAATTCCTCAGTTAGAAATTCTAATAAAGGGAATGTTTCAACAGAATCGTTTTTTAGATATCATCAAGAATTTCATTCTATTCCAAAATGAGAACACAGACTATACAAAAATATTGGCCGGATATCATCAATATCATGCAGTCAATAAAGCAGTTGAAAACACCGTTCGCGCCACGAAAGAATCTGGTGATCGTCGAATTGGTGTTATTTGGCATACACAGGGAAGTGGAAAGAGTTTATCAATGGTCTTTTATGCGGGAAAATTAGTAGTGAATCCTGATTTAGGGAATCCAACGATTGTTGTGATTACAGATCGAAATGATCTTGATGATCAATTATTCGGAACTTTTTTAAAGAGTAAAGACATTCTTCGTAATACACCCGTTCAAGCCTCTGATCGAGCGGATCTTCGACAATTATTGAATCAACGAACAAGTGGTGGAATCATTTTCACAACGATTCAGAAGTTCTCTCCGGATGAAAAGGGAGATAATGCTGTACTGCTAACCGATCGCAAGAATGTCGTTGTCTTAGCGGATGAAGCACACCGTAGCCAATATGGGTTTGGTGCTGAAGTTGTCCTCGATCGAAAAGATAACGAAGCGGATGTAAAATATGGCTATGCGAAATACATGCGGGATAGTTTACCCAATGCTTCTTATATTGGATTCACCGGAACGCCGATTGAATTAACAGATAAAAACACACGTGCTGTGTTTGGTGATTATATCGACGTGTATGATATGACCCGAGCAGTTGAAGACGGAACCACCGTTAAAATCTATTATGAGAGCCGGATTGCTAAGTTAGAATTACCCGATGCATTGAAACCTAAAATTGATCGTGAATATGAAGAAATTACAGAATACCAGGAAGACAGCCAAAAAGAACAGCTCAAGAGTAAATGGGCACGGCTAGAAGCGATTGTAGGGGCTAGAGAACGAGTTAAAGTGATTGCCAAAGACATAGTAGATCATTTCGAAAAACGCGACCTAGCTCAAGAGAATGAAGGGGGGAAGGGTCTTATTGTTTCAATGAGTCGAAGAATTGCAATCGACCTATATAAGGCCATTATAGAATTACGGCCAGAGTGGCATAGTGATGAATTGATGAGTGGGAAGATTAAAGTCGTAATGACCGGAAGCTCATCCGATCCTGCTGATTGGCAGCCATTTATTGGTACGAAGGCAACGAGAGAAACTTTAGCCAAACGATATAAAGATAAAAATGATGAACTAAAGTTAGTGATCGTACGCGATATGTGGCTGACTGGTTTTGATGTACCAAGTATGCATACAATGTATATCGACAAACCCATGAGTGGCCATAATTTAATGCAAGCGATCGCGCGCGTTAATCGAGTCTTTAAAGAAAAACAAGGCGGTCTTGTGGTTGATTATATTGGGATCGCTGAGAGTCTGAAAGAGGCACTTGCACAATATACGGAAATCGATCGTAAAACGACCGGTGTTGATACTGAAGTGGCAGCGCAATTCTTACTCGAGAAATATGATCTAATCAAAGAATTACTCTACAAACATGATTATAGTAAGTTCTTTACAGGTAAAGCGAGCGAGAAAATGAAAGTCATCACAGAAACGATGGACTTCATCATTGGACTGCGAGATGACAGTAAAAACAATTATATAAAACTTGTCACTGAATTTGCGAGAGCCTATTCACTCTGTGCGACAACTGAGATTGCTGAGAATCTGAATATAGAAGTTGGATTTCATAAGGCAGTTAAAGCAGCATTAATGAAGCTAATGAACGATGACAATAAAAAGAAGACGATCTCTCAATTAGATGTTGAATTGAATCAATTGATCTCAAAATCAATCTCCTCCAATGAAGTGATTGATGTGTTAAGTTCAGTCGGATTATCAAAGCCGGATATTTCGATCTTATCTGAAGAGTTCCTCGAAGAACTGAAAGGAATGAAACAGAAGAATTTAGCCGTTGAGTTATTAAACCGTTTATTGAAAGGAAATATCAAATCTTTCTCAAAACGCAATCTTGTTCAATCTAGAAAATTCTCAGATCTATTATCCGCTACATTGATTAAATACCAAAATAGGACGATTGAAACGACGCAGATCATCATGGAACTGATTGAATTAGCTAAGCAGATCAGTGAAGCAGAAAAACGTGGTGAAAGTACAGGATTAACACCGGATGAATTAGCGTTCTATGATGCATTAACTGAGAATGAATCAGCGAGAGATGTGATGGAAGATGCAGTGTTAAAGCAGATTGCACGTGAACTTACAGTCGCGATCAAGAATAACATCAGTGTGGACTGGTCGATTCGTGAAAGTGTTCAAGCTAAGATGAGAATGACAATCAAGAAACTATTGAAGAAATATGGATATCCACCTGATAAATCTGCAAAAGCGGTTGAGATTGTTATGGAACAAACGAAGTTAATGAGCCTAAATGAGTTGATTGGAGACTAAACATGACTGATATTTTGATGATTGTGCTAACAGGTATCTATGTATTAACAACTATAGTTATTGGTTATTATAACTTTCAATCTTTGAAGCTGACACGAAAGCAAATGGAAATTGCAAATCTTCCAACAATCACATTGAATTTCGACAAGTATATCATATTGAAATTTCAAGACATTTTTTCAATTCCTTCATTCAATTCTAAAATTCTAAACGCTAAAATTAAAAATATTGGAGTCGGTCCTGCTAAGAACGTTACACTTAAACTAGGTATTTCGAATGAAATGATAAAGAATTTCAAGTATGCTAGAATTGATAAAGTATCTAAAAAGCTAATATTTGAAAGTGTGTTAGGGAATAAAACACTGAAAATAAATGAAGTAAATCCTCTTCTAGTAATTGAAGAATTCGAGTTTATTGATAGAGGTGAATCGGAAAACATATCAAATTTAATAATAGAAAATATTGATAATTATTTACGTGCATTTACATTAGAGTATTATGAAAAATTTAATTTTTTCACAGTAATGGATCCAATAATTATAGATGTTCTGATGCGTTGGTCAGATATATTTGATAACCAACTAGATTATTCGTGTAAGATCAAAGTGGAAATCTCATCAGTTATAGAAGAAAGGGAAGAACTTGTATTGGTTTTCAAAAAGTTTGATTCAAATCTCAATCTTGGATTGGAGAAGATTAAAATTCATCGATTCAAATAGAGTTTCGATATATATTTTTGGTCTGCGTTTAACAGACATCGATTGATGTAACGATTAGCACGAATTAACAATGTACATATTTTTGTAAGCATCCGAATTTAACTGTCTAATTGGATAAGCGACGGTCTGCATCGACAATCCATTTCCAATATCGCCGATTCCATAAGTGATCTTATCAATTTGTTCTCACTCAGTTGATTTATTGATTCATGATTTTATTATGATCTATTAAGGGAATGGAATGGAAGAGAAACCTAATTATTACAAGAATATAACAAAATTCGAATTAAAAACGAATAAATAACAATAAAGATTCAATTCAAATGAGGCGTAAGGCATTGACCTTTTTAGACTTTTAGTTTAATATTAGTCTTACAATGCCCGAGTGGTGAAATCGGTAGACGCAGTGGACTCAAAATCCACCGGTAGAGATACCATGACGGTTCGAGTCCGTCCCCGGGCACCAGACATAAATTAACCCTTTATCTAAAGGGTCTGATTGTCGACAAATTAAGTCGGCAGTTTTTTTATGATTTATCAGACCGGGATGAAATAGTATAATTGAGGCAAGGAAGTGACTTTCATTGATAATATAAAAAGCAAAAAACCAACTCATTGTAAAGATTGTCATTCACGATGAACTAGTACCGTGAGAACAACTTTTAAGTAAAAGTGAGAAAGTGGAATAGATCGACTTTTATAGTACCGTAATGTGTATTTATATGAATACAAAACTTTGACAATAATGGAGCACTGCGAGAATATTAGGGAATCTAGTTCAATATACTTAAGCATATTCGAGAGATAATTTGATACATTTATAACCCATTAACGGGGCAATTTAGATGGCGGAGTTTTTGTGCTAAACTTGCGTTAAATTTTTGTATGGTCATTGTGTGGTCACTTACAGTTAAAACATAGAAAAAACCCGCTGAATCAGCGGGTTTACGTGCTATTGGCGGAGGACATGAGATTCGAACTCACGGAAGCTTGCACTTCGCCACCTTTCCAAGATGGTGCCTTAAACCGCTCGGCCAATCCTCCAACGGCAAGTTCTATTATACATAAACCGAAGTCATTTGTCATTACTTAGATGCTTATTTTTCAGTTTACTTTGAATTTCAGTGATCATTTGCCGAGTGAGAGGATATTTAGAAATACTCATTGCAGCCAAGGAAAAACTGATGATTACACCAAAACTGAGAATCAAACCCAGATATATCTGAGTGCTTTCGGTTTGAACGGTAATATTCGAATTAAATGAGATCAGATCCAGCATAAATCCAATCAGAAACACTGTGATTGCCTGTGATAATTTATAGATGAAAGTCATACTTCCAAAATAGACACCTTCAGTCCGTTCTCCTGATTCTAATTCCTCAACATCGATCGTATCAGCCACCATCGATGCAGGAATAGTGAATAATGCGCCGGTCCCGATTCCTGCCAGTACCGCATAAGGGATGAAGAAAATCAACTGTGAACCGATTTGATTATTGTATATTACCAAAGCAAGGAAATAGAAACCTCCCGCAACCGTCAGTAGTAATGCCAGTAAGACACTTTTTTTCTTATCCAACACTCGAACAAGTATGATCCAAAGAGGCTGAGACAAGATGCTGAAGATGAATTGTATTCCAATGATTGCAGAGATTAATGTGTTGGTAAACCCGAATGTATAAGTGAATACATGAATTCCGATGTTATTGATAAAAGCACTGGCGATATTACTGAACATATAAGTGATCGCCACATATTTGAATGCTTTGTTATTGAGCGTACCCATAAAAGATAAGATCATATGCTTGAAGCGACTGTCTTGATGTGTCGTCAACAAGTGCTCATTGAGTTTCGGTATATATTTTCTGGTCTGTGTGTAGCAGACAGCAATCGATATAACGACCAATACGGAAGTAACAATGGCCATATTTTTGTAAGCATCCGGATTTAACTGTCCGATTGGATAAGCGACAGTCGGTTTAAAGAAGAGATACATTCCGGCTACTGTGCTAAGTCCGACTCCGAGTATGAAGAAGACGGATCGAATGCTTTGTATGCGTGTTCGTTCATGATAATCGTTCGAGAGCTCGGCACCCAAAGCTGTGAAAGGGGTAACCAGAATCGTTATAAATGTTTTATACATCAGGATAAATATCAGCAACAAAATTACTTTCAGTGTCATGTTACTGTTGATCGGGATAAAAAACAATGCCAGAATACTGAGCGGAACGCCAACCATTCCAATCAACAGATAGAGGTGGCGACGTCCGAATCGGGATGAACGGGTATTGTCAGAGATATAACCCATCACCGGATCTGTTACGGCATCCCAGATAATGCTGATCCCGATCAGGGTACCTGCGACAGTTCCGGGAATATGAAGAATGACGGTCATAAAAAAGACAAGGTAAGATCCGACGATCTGCATCGACAATCCATTCCCCATATCGCCGATTCCATAAGCGATCTTATCAATTGTCCTTACTTGGTTGATTTTTTGATTCATGAGTTTATTATAATCTATTAAGGGAAGGGAAACCTAATTAATTACAAGAATATAACGAAATTCGAATATAAAATATACAAATAGCAACTAAGATTCAATTCAAATGAAGCTTAAGGCATTGACCTTTTTAGACTTTTAGTTTAATATTAATTTTGCAATGCCCGAGTGGTGAAATCGGTAGACGCAGTGGACTCAAAATCCACCGGTAGAGATACCATGACGGTTCGAGTCCGTCCCCGGGCACCATTAGTTAAACAATCGCGAAAGCGACCTACGGAAAACCCTTTAATAAAGGGTTTTTTTGTGTTTCCGACTTTCTTCATTTTTTCAAAACAAGGGTTTGAATTCTTGAACCCTTGTTTGAGGGGTCTAAAAGGTGAAGAGAGTTCATTACGTGCAAAAATTATCGTCGTTGCTGATGCTATGACTAGTAATAGGACTTATGGTAAAGCTTTGAGTTAGGCAGAAGCTATAAATGAAATAAGGAGATGCTCTGGCACGCAGTTTGACCCAGAGGTTACCAGAGTATTTGTTGAAAAGGTTTTAGGGCAAGATTGGTAACAGCTTAACAAAATAGGTGCAACTCAGTAAGTATGGACACAGCTGTTAAAAAAGGGGTCGATTTTCCTAAAGAGTATCGATCTCTTTTTTTGCGCCTAAAAACCTTTTATGAAAGGCTATATTGAACTTTTCCGGCACGTAACAAACTACGAACTGATCAAACAGAATCACCTGACCAGTATGATTGTTTCGGATCACCATGAATTCACGGAGGTACTTCATCTGAATATGGTGAAGTAAATACATTATGGATTCAAGCACTTATATCGATTCTATCGGAGTGTTTCATCGAAATATATCAATAGTTATCTTGCGCTTTGTGTGTTTATACGATGTTTCATTGGGATGGATAACCAAGAAAAACTGATGGTATAAGGGTTTTAGAAACATAAGATCCATATCTACTGAATTACACCTTTAATTTCATATAATCATCTTCAACAACTTCGGTTATTGCTTTATTAGCACAAAAAACGGCACTCAACAGCCGTTCTTTGCATAGGGAGATACAATCATACTGTCGCAGTTCAATTTTCATCAGAACTACAGGTGATACGGTTTGTGCTATTTAACTGATTTATATCCAAAATTGAAATCTAGTATAATTAACTAAGTAGTTCAAGTTGTATAGAAACAGAATAGCAGGTAAGCAAGAACACTTCCAAAAATCAACGTTAACAACATCAATCGGGAAAGCAATTTGTTTTTTATGACTGCCAAATACAAATGATCATCAATGGCTACATAACCAACAACAGCTTCACCCAGAAATGCGTGCGACTTGTCTTTATAGATAGGTAGCGGTTGTCCATCCAGATTCTCAACATTTCCGCTTTGAACACCGGTCATATTCGCTATCTCACAGATGATTTGAAAATTCCGATTCGGATAAATCGACCTCATTTTCTTCTTTGAATAATAACTCAACTCAGTAGAAACATTCTTATATCGAATGCGTTTATCATAATCCGTTCTTTTTTGAATTTTGCCGCCCATAAAAGCCTCGACTTTCTGCACCAATCTTAACTTATTATGGCAGATTATCAATAAAATGCTTTATTGTTTCTCCAAGTGTTGATTATTCAGCACAAACTGCAGGAAACAGGTTTAAACGATGCTATAATTTAACTAATAAAATTCAAACATTTATACCGAAGGAGAATCTATAGTGAAAATAGCATTATGCGATGACAACCCAAGCGAACTTAACAAAATCAACGATAGCATCGATGCATTTCTATTGAGCGAAAATCTCAATGATTCATGTGAGATCCATCCTTTTCTCAGTGCTGACGATCTTTTGCGGTATACTGAACAACACGGTCGATTTGATCTGCTATTTCTGGATATTGTCATGCCGGGAATGAATGGTATTGAATTAGCCAAAGAGTTACGCAGCAAGGATCACAAGAGCATGATCGTTTTTTTAACGACTTCATCTGAATACGCGGTCAGTTCGTATCAAGTCAATGCATTCTACTATCTATTAAAACCCTATTCTTCGACTGACATCAATTCCCTATTAAGAAAAGTATTCAATAAATTGGAATCAGAAAAATCGACCAGTATTGTCGTCAAAGAATCAGGAAAGTTGACCAAGATCGAGATCCATAATATCCAATTTCTTGAAAGCATCAAACATATGATCCATTTCCATCTGCGTGACTCTTCGATCATTTCCTGTTACGGAACGATCAATGAGTTTTCTGATTTATTATTATCTGACGAACGTTTCGTAAGATGCCACAAGTCATTCATTATCAACATGAATTTCGTCAAAAGTCTCTCCAGCAGTTGCTTTATCATGCAAGATAAAGTAGTAATCCCGATTTCTCGCCAATCTTTCAAACAAATCAAAAATACATATATTGATTTCTTTTTTAAGAAAGACAAAATCATACTATGACAGATTTCAATGTTCTGTATCTTCTTTACAGACTTATCTTTTTATCCGCCTTTATGATTTTATTGATCGAATGGCGATATTCATTCAAAGTAACAATGATTGTTTTTATATCTACCATCCTGTTTTTTTGGGGAATATGCGCATATATCTATAGTTTAACGGATATCGTTTTCTTTAACGCCGTATTTCCTTTCTTTATCAGTCTGCCGATCCTGCTTTGTTTTATGTCGATTTCGAAGTCTGATCCATTTAAAGTGATCTTCTCGTTTCTAACCGTTTCTAATTTCGGAATGTTGACAAGTTATGCCGGATTTTTGGCTCTGTATTATACCCAAAGTCAATTTTTGCGGATAATCGCTGAATTGGTTGCCGTTATTTCGATCTTCATCTTGGTATTAACTGTCTTTAGAAAACCTTACTTCAAAATGATGGCAACGTTGAATAAAGGATGGGAACTCCTGTATACGGTTCCGGCCATCCTTTCTTTTATCATCTATTTATTGTTGTATGTGCCATCCGAGATCATCTACTGGCCGGAAAAGTTCACCGTTACGACATTGGTATTCATCTTACTGTTTCTTTTCTATGCTGTATTCTTTGTAAATTTCGAAAATATCAATCAATTTTTCCAATTGAAGATGGATAAAGAGTTTATGATTTTACAGGCAAAACTTCAAAAAATGGAATATACTTCGATCATAGATAAGATGGAAGATGCCAAGATTTTGCGACATGACATGAAACATCACCTGAATATCATCATTACACTCTTGAATGATAAAAATTTTGCCGAAACCAAAACTTACATCCATACATTGGAACACAATTTAAGCGACACGATCGTTGAGAGTTTCTGCGACAACTATGCGATCAACGTTATCTTATCTTCCCTTGTCAGTAAAGCCAGAAACGAAAATATCACTGTCGAGTGTTCTGTTTCATTATCGGAAGAGATCAATATTGATACGATCGATCTGGGAATCATTATCTCAAATGCAATCTCAAACGCCATCAATGCGTGCGTTAAAATTGAGGACGTTAATCATCGTTTTCTTTCGATCGAAGCCAAGGAACACTTCAATCAATTATATATTCAAATCATTAATTCGTATGTCGGAGAAGTGAAATTCGACGGTGAGTTTCCGGTGACAGAAGAGATCGGTCATGGTCTCGGTACTCGAAGTGTTGCGTATGTTGCGGAAAAATACAATGGCGTCTTCTCGTTCATCGCTGAAGAAGGTCGTTTCAAAACAACCGTTGTATTAGATAATTTGTGGAATTTAAAGTAATATCATTTTGATTATGATCAGCGATCTGTTGGAAAGTGCTGACTCGGATATGTTTTTTTGACAACTGATTCGGGATAATTTTTATCCAAAAATTCATTAAATATAGTGGGTGGCGGAATACTTTGAATTCTTTCATATTGACGGTTAACCATTGCCGAAGAGAGAATTATATCATCCACTAGAATGAAGAATAACACTCAAGTGAGCACGATCGCTTTTCTTCCGCGAAGTATCCGAATTATCCACATTGATAGTGGATATAACCACTTAACAATGGCTACTCCGACAACCACCCAAGCCATAGCAAACAGTAGATTTGTCCGGCCGTCAATTTTAAAAGACAAGGATGAGTAATCCTAAGTTGTGCTATGCAACCATGTTTCTTCGATATAACTGAATATATTCGAAAGCAGCGCCGCATAGGCAACAAAAAACATATAAAAATAAAATTGCGAAACTCCGGGTCTTATGAATATTTGCATTTCAGGCCGAAAAACGTGCAGTTGGTGATATAGAAAATCCGAAAATTAAATACAATGCCATAATTACTGTGTAATAGGCTGTAAAATAAAAAAAGTAATTAATGTATGTCTTACTCTCATTAGAGCTAATAAGGTGATGAAAGCCTTGTTATAAGGAGGGGAATTATGAAGAAATTATTCAGTTTAGTTACTGCAATTAGTTTTCTCGTGTTTGGACTCTGTTTTTCGATTCCTGTTTCGGCAATTACTTCTACTGTGGGGGTTACCTATCAAGGCCATGTGCAAAACATCGGTTGGCAACCTGCCGTAAGTGATGGAGCCTTAGCGGGAACTACAGGTAGATCATTACGACTCGAGGCGTTTAGAGTTAGTTTGGTCAACGCTCCTGAAGGCGGGAGTATCCGCTACGAAGTCCATGTCCAAAATGTAGGATGGATGGATCCTGTACTAGACGGACAAACCGCTGGAACGGAAGGCAGAGCTTTACGTATGGAAGCGATTAAAATTTCATTGGTGAATATGACAGGGTATTCTGTACAATACAGAGCTCATGTTCAAAATATCGGATGGCAAGATTGGGTTAGCGATGG
>Ga0209123_1000607_pt1 | contig 43416 bp, 41 predicted proteins | sample BarGraIncu00431A_FD_184500 | JGI IMG/M metagenome (GOLD analysis project Ga0209123, IMG submission 184500) | Arctic peat soil microbial communities from Barrow, Alaska, USA - Barrow Graham LP Incubations 004-31A (SPAdes) (version 2) | ecosystem: Environmental > Terrestrial > Soil > Wetlands >...
ACGAATAGCGTGAATTATCTAGGCTATCCGTACAATATATAGCACGAAGAAATTCTGAGGTGAAGTTGATTTTTGAGCAAAAATGAATCAAGAGTTAGCAATGCCTTAAGAGTTTCCGAGAGTGCACATATGAAAATGAGAGGTGAAATATGTTAAATGATATTCAACCACATATAAGATGTTGTAGTAAGGATGCTGCAAAATATACAATAATGCCTGGTGATCCAGGAAGGGTAGATAGAGTTAAATTTTTTTTAGAAAATCCAGTGGATTTAGCATTTAATAGAGAATTTAAAAGTTGTACCGGCTTTTATAAGGGTGTTAAAGTTATGGTAATTTCTACAGGTATTGGTGGAGCATCCACAGGTATTGTAGTTGAAGAATTAAAAAATATAGGTGTACAAACCTTAATAAGGATTGGTAGCTGTGGTGCACTTCAACCAAACATTAAACTTGGAGATCTTATTATAGCAAATGGTGCGGTTAGAGATGATGGTGCTTCAAAAGCTTATGTCGAAGAATCATATCCTGCAGTACCAGATACAGATGTTCTTATAAGTTTAATTGAAAGTGCAAAAGAGGTGGGGTGTAATTATTACTGTGGTAAAATTCGAAGCCATGATAGCTTTTATACAGATGAAGAAGAAAAAATAGATGAATATTGGAGTAAAAAAGGAATACTTGGAGCAGATATGGAGAGTGCTGCACTCTTTGTAATAGGAGGTCTTAGAAACTTAAAGACTGCATCTGTACTCAACGTAGTAGTTGAAAATGACGGTAATTTAGATGACATTAACAGTTATGTTAATGGTGAAAGCGTTACTGCTTTAGGTGAAAGGAGGGGAATTCTTACTGTTCTTGAAGCTATAGTGAAATTGGAAAAAAAACAAAATAAATTTTTAGGAGGGTTTTATCATGAAAAAAAGTAGTATGTGGGGTTTTAAATTATCTACAGCAGCAATAGTACTTATTCCAGCAGCGGTTGGTATCAATTATATTGGTAAGTTATTTGCAGGAGTTCTAAAGTTACCGCTTTGGCTTGATGCTATAGGTACAGTACTTGCTAGTATGCTCGCAGGCCCTATTGTAGGTGCTATCGTAGGTGCCACTAATAACATTATCTATGGCCTCACTATGGATCCAATATCATTTATTTATGCATTAACAAGTATTGCTATAGGGCTTACTGTTGGTATTATGGCATACCGTGGATGGATTAAAAGTATTGGCAAGGCGATAGTAGTTGGACTCGTTGTTGCTTGTGTTTCTGCAATAGTATCTACCCCAATAAACATAATATTTTGGGGTGGTCAAACTGGTAATATTTGGGGAGATGCTGCGTTTGCATCTTTAATTGCAAATCATTTTCCAGTATGGTTAGCTTCATTTTTAGATGAACTGCTAGTAGATATACCAGATAAGATAGCAACAGTTGTAGTAGCTTATGGTGTATTTAAAGCATTGCCAAAGAAACTTACCATATTATATAGTAATGATAACGAATTAGAGCAATTATAAAATTATACGTAATTAATATAATTAGGAATTGATAATGGATAATATTATGAAAAAAAATGTCCATTTTCAATTTCTAATTAATTTTACTCGCACTATAAGGATGGTGATAAAGCTTGAAAGTTTTAAGTTTATATCAAGATAGAGATACAGTAGTACATAAAGTAGACCCTATAAGCAAGATATTATATATAATTATATCGATAGCAATTCCTATAATTCTACCTTATAAAACAATAGGACTATTATGCATGAGTGTTAGTATTATTTTACTATTAATAGCTAAGGTATTTAAAAAAGTAATACCTCTTATAAGTTTTAGTATGATAGTTCTGCTTTCAATTATTATTATACAAGGGCTATTTAAAGCTGGAAACAAGACTCCTGCGTTTCATATAGGAACCGCTATTTTCTATAAGGAAGGACTTTTATTTGCTTTAGAAATATGCATTAGGGTAATAAATATTTTATGTGCTTTTGCAATTTTAGTATTAACAACTAAACCTTCTGATTTAATTGAGTGCTTAGTAAGAAGAGGATTATCTCCTAAAATAGGTTATGTGTTAGCTTCTGTACTTCAAATAATACCTCAAATGACTGCAACTATGGAAACTATTACAGATGCTCAAAGGTCTCGAGGTATGGAAACAGAGGGAAAATTAAGTGTTAGAATAAAAGCATTTTTGCCATTAATAGGCCCTGTAGTTATGAATTCATTAATAAATACTAGAGAGAGAGCTATGGCACTAGAAGTTCGAGCATTTAATTCTAAAGCAAGCAAAACTTTTTTAAATGAAGAACAAAATGGTAGATATAACAAAATAATAAAAATAGTTTTAATACTTTTACTTTTATTAGCTGTAGCTTGGAGGGTTTTGATATGAAGAAAATAATTGTGGAAAACTTGAAATATAGATACCCATTATCAAATGAACTAGCCTTAAAGGGAATATCCTTCGAAGTGGACAAAGGTGAATTTATAGGTATAGTGGGTAAAAACTTATCTGGTAAATCTACATTATGCCAAGCTCTAGTAGGTCTTGTACCTCATTTCTATAAAGGGGCTTATGGTGGCAGTGTTATTGTAGATGGGCTTGAGGTTTTAAAAAGCGAAATAAGTGAATTATCTCAAAAAGTTGGAATAGTATTTCAAAATCCATTTACTCAAGTTACAGGTTCGAAACTAACAGTTTATGAGGAAATAGCCTTTGGGCTTGAAAATATGGGCATTTCAAGAGAGGAAATGAGAGAAAGAATAGATAACTCCCTTAAACTTTTAGATATATATAAATTTAGGGATAGAAATCCATTTGATTTATCAGGAGGTCAAATGCAGAGAATGGCTATAGCAAGTATTATAGCTATGAAACCAGAAATTATTGTACTTGATGAGCCAACTTCACAACTTGATCCGCAAGGCTCTGAAGAAGTATTTAAAGCCATTCAAAATTTAAGCAAAGAAGGTATGACTGTAATAATGGTAGAACATAAGATGGAGAAAATAGCTAAATATTCTGATAGGGTTATGCTGCTAAACGATGGAGAAATAGTAGATTATGATATACCAGAAAAAATATTTTCAAGAGGAGACTTAGACGATTATGGAGTAACTGCTCCTGTCTTTACTAAAATATGTGTGGGCCTTGGAGTAAAGAATAAAATAACAGGCCTTTACCCAATTACCATAGATGAAGCTTACGATTTGGTGGTGAGCTATAATGAATAAAATAGAAGTAATAAACTTACATTTTTCTTATGGAAACAGTGAAGAAATATTAAAAGGGATAAATTTAACCTTTGATAGTAGATCTACTGCTATCATAGGACAAAATGGAGCTGGAAAAACTACATTTGTAAAGTTATTAAAGGGCTTACTTAAACCTAACTCTGGTGAAGTAGTGATTAATGGTATAAATACTAAACAATCTACTGTAGCAGGACTTGCAAAATACATAGGATTAGTATTTCAAAATCCTAATGATCAAATATTTAAAAATAAAGTTATGGACGAAGTTATATTTGGGCCATTAAATATAGGCCAAACTCTTGAAAAAGCTAAAGAAAATTCTATAAAAGCTCTTAAAACAGTTGGGTTATATGAAAAGATAGATCAAAATCCTTATGATCTTAGTTTATCTGAAAGAAAACTAATAAGTATAGCGTCTATTGTAGCTATGGATACAGAAATAATAATTTTTGATGAACCAACTATCGCACAAGATTATTATGGAAAAGAAAAAATTAAAAGTATAATCAAAGATTTAAGAGCTAAAGGTAAGCTCATACTTACCATAACACATGATATGGACTTTGTAGCGGAAACCTTTGAAAGAACATTAGTCTTTGCTAAAGGAAATGTTTTGTTAGATGGAACTACAAGAGAGGTATACTCCCATAAAGAAGAACTTGAACATGCTTATTTGGAAGCACCAAACGTAACTCAATTGTGTCAAATGTTAGGTGTAAAAGAAACTTTTTTAACTGTTGAGGAATTTATAGATTATAAGAAAAACTACAAAGATAAACTTTAAGCTATTTATAATTCAAACCTGTCATCAGTCAGCATTTAAAGACAGGACAAATATGTAGAAAACATTTAATATTGAAATAGAGGGGAGTGACTTTATGGATTGGCTGGACTCAATGAACAATGCTATAGATTATATGGAGGCTAATATTACTGAAAAACTAGATATTGAGAAGGTAGCGAAAATTGCCTTATCATCAACCTTTCACTTTCAGCGCATGTATCATATGATAACTGGTGTTACAATAGCTGAATATATACGTAGAAGAAGGCTTACACTCGCTGCACAGGACATTATATCTGGTGATAAGATCATTAATGTAGCTTATAGGTATGGCTATGAAACGCCTGAAGCATTCACAAAGGCCTTTGGGAAAATGCATGGAATTAGCCCCAGCGCAGCGCGCGAGCCTGGAGTAAATCTCAAGGCATATCCTAAACTATCCTTTCACATTTCAATAAAAGGAGATAAAGATATGAATTATAAGATTATTAATAAAGAAAGCTTTACAGTAGTAGGTAAACAAACAAAAATAACTATGGTAGACGGAGAAAACTTCAAACAGGTACCTAAATTTTGGGATGATTGCATGAATGATGGTTCCTACGATTGGATTTGCTCAAAGGCAAGCAAGCTTGGTGTCCTAGGTGTATGTAAGGATTTCGATAATGAACAAGGATTTAATTATATGATCGGAATTGAAAAAATTAAAGAAGTCCTTCCAAAAGGATACATTTCGGCAACTATACCTGCAGCAACTTGGGCTGTATTTGAATCAGTTGGAAAACTACCAGAAGCTATACAGGATATTACTCGAAGAATATTTTCAGAATGGATGCCTTCAACTGGATATCAACATGACTGCGCACCAGAACTTGAGATTTATCCTGCAGGTGATATTTACTCTTCGGATTACAGATGCGAGGTTTGGATACCTATTAAGAAGTAAAAGGGGTGAAAATAATAAAGGTGAAGGTTAAATGATTTAGATTGGATCTAAATCATTTAACCTTCACCTTCTTTAGTTTGTTTGATGCTTATGTTAAATTTATTTCCATTATGCTAATAAACATTCAAAAGAATCTATATATCTATCACAAAGTAGCTGCATTTCTCCTTTTGGTTTACCTGCCGATTCATCATATACCCCAATGGTATAAAAACCTGCACCTTTTGCCGTTTTCATTGCATAGTCAGCATCTTCATAAATCATGGTATCTGCTATTTCTGCTCCCATTTTCTTCACAGCCAGATAATAGCTATCTGGTTTACTTTTTCCAACGCCAACCTCATCACAACATACCACAAAAGAGAAATATTGTAACACTTCTAGTCGTTTCAGTGCTGCCTCTGCCAGTTGTACTGGTGTAGCTGTGACCACGCACATAATTACACCCTCTCTCTGTAAGTTTGAAAGATATTCTTTCACATATGGTTTTAATGGCATTTCATACCTATACTTATCTTCAATTAATTGATTCACATCAGATATAATCTGTTTCAAACAATCTCTAATTCCGAACTCTTTTCTGAAATAGTTAGCTGATTCTACCATGGACATTGCACCTATTATTTCATTTAAGTTTTCCGGAACTTTAATTCCATTTAATGTTAAATAAGTTTTTCCAAGATCCTTCCATATAGGCATAGAATCCATGATGGTGCCATCCATATCAAAGATAGCATATTTATATTTTCTCAATATTCATTCCTCCATTTATAATTTCTGAAGTCATATTACTAATACTATCAATAAGAAACATGCGAAACATCATGGTACCGCCTTCAAATCTTTTCATTTTTTCAAAAGCTATATCTCCACTCACTCCCATTGCTGCTACTGCAGCCGCTGCAGCTTCTAAGATATTATCTGGATTACCTCCACAGAAGGCCCCAATTAGTGCCGTGGACATGCAACCTGTTCCAGTTATTTTTGCCATAATAGGATGACCATTACGAATTACATATGCTTTTTCTTTGTCTGCTACAATATCTATGGGACCAGAAATGGCAATAACACTTTCAAGTGATTCACTCAATCTCTTTGCCATTGCTACTGTTTGTTTAAGATTATCTTCTGTAACCATATCTGTCTCATCGGCATCAACTCCTTTTATCATGCCTTTCCCATTTGCTACTGCTTTAATTTCCGATATATTCCCTCTGATAACAGAAAACTGTATCTTTTGAGATAATTTCACAAATGTTTCATCCCTCAGCTTTGAAGCCCCTATTCCTACCGGATCTATGACTATCGGATGCTTCAATGCATTGCTCTTTTTTCCTGCTAAAATCATGGAAGCTACTTCATGTACATTTCCCATATTAAGTACAAGACTCTGACTTTTTTCGGTAATCTCTTCCACCTCGCCCATGTGGTGAGCCATGGTAGGAGAACCTCCACCGGCAAGTATAATATTTGCACAGTCGTTTACGGTAACAAAATTGGTTATACAATGAACAATTGGCTTATCCCTTAACATATTTTTAAATATTAATTCAAACATGGTTGTTCTCCTCCTATCTTATATATATAAAATTTAGTTATCCAGAAAAGATTTTAGCTGACTAAGTAATTTTGACTTATCTAATGTCTTCAGTAATATATAACCCAATACTGCACCCATTAAAGAAGATGGAACAAAAAACGGAACATATGTAAATATGGAAGTAGCTGGCAACCCATAAAATGTTCTCATAAATGGATAAGCAATAATTGCACTTAAAATTCCGGTTCCAATCACTTCACCAATAACTGCCCAAATTAACTTCTGGAATTTTTTATACAGAAGTCCTGATAAAAATGCACCTACAACAGCTCCGATGACAGCCAAAATGCTACTGCCATTTAATATCATTCTCATAAGGCCTGTCATTAAGGCACAGGCAAATCCCCAAAACGGTCCCAAAAAAACTGCTGCTATGACATTAATAAAATGCTGAAACGGAGCCATTCTTGGTAAATATATGAAGGTACTTAAGACGTACCCCATACTTGCTAAAATTGCGGTAAACACCTGCTTTTTAAAGTTTGATTTTTTCATTTTAGTTATCCTCGCTTTTTATTTTAATTTGAATGATGCTTTTTTGTTTTCTTCTCAATGGTCCATACACCCTCGGGGTTATAACTTATTTTAACGAAAGCCATAACACTTGGGGCTCCCTGCTCTATACAGATAATCTGACACCTCTTTACAATATCCATCAGTTCATCATAATCTCCTTCAATTGTGGTTTCAAAAGGACCAACATACATGCTTAATCCTGTGCTTCTAATATACGCGATGACCTCATCTACAATACGAATAGTCTCTTCTCCTTCTACTTTTGGTAATACCTGAATTGCTACACTTGCATTCATTTTCTATTCCTCCTAAATTTTATTTATAACTAAAGAAAAGCATAAAAAGTAAGTACACCCGCGGTGGTGCACCCCTTTTTATGCTTTTCCAAATGAACATAAAAGTTATGTGTTGCTCTATATTAAGTTTGCTGTTTCAAGTTTTAGCTTTCTCAACTATATTAGTTCCTCTGCAATTCATATCAAAATTTGTCTAAGTATAGCATCAATTTATTTTTAAAGCAATAGCAACTATAACTCCCAGTTATTGTTACTTACCCCCAGGTCATAGTCATCAAGTTAATAGGGTAGCCCATTTTCTAGCGAAAAAGCAATATAAGATACTAGTACAGTTGACAATAGCAAAAAAATGTAATATCATTAAAACACATTAGTAGTACGAACGGTACTACTAATATAAAACAAATTAAAGTAATTATATATTGAGTGTGAATTACAATAAAAATTATCCTTAAAATCATTTTCGGAGAATTAATTTAAAATGAGGGAGTGTAGCATGAATAAAGAATATTTTAATGAAAAGTCATATTACAAGACAATGCTCGCAATAGCCATACCGGTTTCTATTCAAAGTTTATTTCAAGCTTCTTTAAGTGTTATTGACCAATTGATGGTAGGGCAATTGGGAGAAGAAGCAATTGCAACTGTTGGACTTGGATCAAGATTCCCCTTCCTTTTTCTAATAACTTTATCAGCTGTAGGTTGCACAACATCTATTATGATATCTCAATACTGGGGTAAAAAAGATAATAAAAATATAGCAAAGGTAGTTGGAGGGAATCTACTATTAGGAATGATTATAACCCTAATATTTTCTTTCATTTCATTAATATTTTCAAAACAAGTATTGGGTCTATATACTAATGATATGAAAATAGTTACACTAGGAAGTAAGTACCTTATAATTAATGCAGCTTCATATATTCCAATGCTTTTAATTACAATTTATGCGTCAGTTCTAAGAAGTACAGGTCATGTTAAATCTCCAATGTATGTAGGGGTATTTGCAGTAGTTTTAAATACCATATTAAATTACTTGCTTATATTCGGGAAATTAGGTTTTCCTGAAATAGGCTTTTTAGGCACAGCTTATGCTACAACTATTACTAGATTCCTAGAAGCAGTGTTACTTATAGTCTTTACTTATGTTAATAAGTATCCAGGTGCATATAAAATAGTGGATCTGTTCAATATTTCATCTGTATTTATGAAAAAAATTCTTATTATAGCTCGCCCTTTATTAATAAATGAATTTTTGTGGGCTCTAGGTGAAACTGTGTACTCGATTATTTATGGAAGAATGGGTACCTCTGAAATTGCCTCAATGACCTTGACTTATCCTATTCAAAGCTTAAGTATAGGTTTATTTGCAGGTGTGAGTAGTGCAGCAGGCATTATGATAGGAAATAAATTAGGGCTAGTGGAAAATGAACTTGCTTTTAAATATTCTAAAAAATTCATTGAAATGGGTATTATTGGTTCAGCAGTTTTTGGCATTTTATTAGTAGCTTGTTCAAACTTATATATTTCAGTATTTAATATATCTAGTGATTTAAAGGAGTGTACATTTAAGCTATTAGTTATGTTTAGTATAGTTCTATGGATTAAAGTTTCAAATATGATTATAGGTGGTGGGATTTTAAGAAGTGGAGGGAAAACTAAATATACACTTTATTTAGACCTGATTGGAACATGGGGAATTGGTGTACCTGTAGGTTTTGTTTCAGCCTTTGTTTTAAAACTACCAATTCACTGGGTTTATTTAATAATTTCCGGAGAAGAATTTGTAAGATTTATTATTGGACTTAAAATGATGAATTCAAGGAAATGGATGAAAAACTTAACGGGAGTAGATTCAGAAGTTGTGATAGAAGAAGCATTATAAAAACGTATATAAGCAAATTTATTGAGTCATTACTAAACATAGAGGAGATTGAGAACAAGTATGGATGAAATATTAAGTTTATTAGAAAAACTGAATTTCTCAAAAACAGAGGCATCAGTTTATGTTAATTTGTTGAAAAATTCAAGTTTAAATGGATATCAAATTGCTAAAAACCTAAATATGTCTCGGTCTTCAGTTTATTCAGCTTTAGATAATTTATATAAAAAAGGCATTGTGGTTTCATTACCAGGAAGTTCTCAAATATATAAGGCGGAAAATCCTTCAACGCTAATAAATAAAATGAGAAATGAATTTGTTGAAATCACAGATGTATTAGAAATAAAATTACAAGAATTAGAAACCTCTGATTCAGAAGAGCGGTATTTAAATATATCAGGTTATGATAATGTTATTTCAAAGGTAAAGGAATTGCTATTAACAGCAGAAAAAGAAGTTTATATAAATACTGATTTTAATTTACAAATATTTTCAAAAGAATTTAACGAACTTGAAAAAAGAGGAGTCAGAATAATTATATTTTCATTTGCTAAATCTAATAGTGAAAACCTACCAGTAGAAATATATACTCATAATGATGCAAGTTGTTTGGGAAAACAAACAAGAATAATGTTAGTTGTAGATTGTAAAAAAACATTAATTGCAGATAAAGGTCCACATAGAGAAGAGTTTTTAGGTACTTTTACAGATAATGTTCTTTTAGCTTCAGTTGTTTCTGAACATATTCATAATGATATATATCTTTTGAAATTAAAAAATAAATATGAAGAGAATTTAATTAATGATATTAAGTTAAATACTATATTTGAAAATAGGTAAATAGGGTGAATATTTTGGAGGTTATCTTATGAATTTAGAAGAACAGAAACAATTTATTTTATCGGGTAAAATGTATAATGATTTATCCCAAGAACTAATTCAAGCAAGAGAAAATACGATATTTCTTACAAATGAATATAATAGTAGTTTTGGTAGTCAGCAGTATGAAAGAGAAGAAATATTAAAAAAGCTACTGAAAAGTATCGGAAAAGGAGTTCATTTTGAACCAACTTTTCGATGTGAATTTGGTTTTAATATTACAATAGGCGATAATTTTTATGCCAATTTCGATTGTGTAATGTTAGATGGTGGAGAGATAGACATAGGAAATAATGTTTTATTTGGACCACGAGTTGGAATTTATACATCCAATCATGCAATAGATACAAAAGAGCGAGTAGCGGGAGGCTGTTATGCAAAATCTGTAAAGATAGGCAATAACGTATGGATTGGAGCAGGAGTTAGCGTAAATCAAGGTGTTACTATTGGGGATAATACAGTTATAGGGTCGGGCAGTGTTATTACAAAAAATATTCCAGCAAATGTAGTTGCAGCTGGTGTACCATGTAAAGTAATTCGAGAAATTACACAAGAAGATAAAACTGGATTTGAAGTATAGAATAAAATGAGCATAATATTTAGTTTTATTTATTAGCAAATTATAATTATTTAGGCACATTGAAATAAATTACAAGTCAAAGATGCTAGATACAGACTTATTATTTATTTGAATGTGCCTTAAGAGGTTATTAAATGAATTTTTGATTCTAATTGTATGTACATTTTACTTTACTCGTCTACCTGTTAAAAAACCCGTTCTTGACATAGGTGAAATTTTAATTACATCTCCTGTATGAGGAGCATGTATATAATTATTATCCCCAATGTAAATACCTACGTGATGAGGATTTGAAGAGGTTCCAAAGAGCACCAAATCTCCAACTTGAAGGTTGTCTTTAGATACTGGTACACCATCATTTATCTGATTAAAGGTGGATCTTCCTATTGATATTCCAAAATGAGCGAATACGTACTGCGTAAATCCTGAGCAATCAAAGCCAGAAGGTGTTGTACCACCCCATAAATATGGTGTGCCAAGAAAGTTAGAAGCGTAGGCTATAATAGTATTATCTGATATAGTAGCTGAACCTCTTGAAGGTGTATTTTTAGGTGCTGATTTTCTTATTGCGTTTATTTTTGTTATGCTTTTATTTACTGATAGTTGAGATGTACGTCCTCCAAGAAGGTTTTCCTTACTATTTAGCTCCTCAAGCAACTTATCTTGTGATGCTTTAGTAACAATTAACTTGTCCAACTTTTGCTTATTTTCTGAATTTAAACTCAGTAATACATCTTTTGTATTATTTAAATTTTGTTGCTTTTCATCTAATTCTTTTTTTGTGGCTTCAAACTCATCCGATACTTTTTTATCAAACCCTATAACTGTTTTTATGTTTTCTACTCTTGATATAAAGTCTCCAAAGCTCTCTGAATCAAGTATTATACTAGTATAACTATCAAATCCGTTTATGTACATAACTCTCATCCTACTATTAAATAATTCTTGTTCCTTTTGAGCTTCTTTTTCAACCTGTTTAACCTCCGCTGAAGCTTTTTCTATTGCCTTTTCAGTTTTAGATATTTTGATTTTATTTTCTTCTGTTTTAGCCATAGCTTTTTGAATTTCGTTATCGAAATCTTCTATTTTCATTTCGATTGATTCTCTTTGTTCTTGAATTCTAGTTGGTGAATCTTTCTGTTGTTTTAGATTATTATTCACTGGAGCCGCTAAGGCAGTTCCATTTAAAGTAATAATTAAAGTCATTACAATTGCGATACTTTTCAGGGAATTATTCATCAGTTCATCTCCTTCATTTGTTTAGAATTTATAACTCATATAATAAAGGTATCAAAACTTTATGAAGTTTTTGTGAAGTTTATCTATATTGGGATATATTACATGATTAGAATTTAGTAAAACGATTCCCAGTCATATTTTGTGGGTGTTATAATGTGGGTTAAATGCAAAGAACTGTGGATAACCACAGCTCTTCATTATTTATTTGTTAGTATTTAAGATAATAAGATGGAGCATAATAGTAATTAAACAAGTTTTTAGTAATCACCTAAAATAAATGGTATCAACGGAGGAGTAACATGGATTTATCAACTATTTTTCTAATACTTATATATGTAATTAATATTTTATCTGTTTTATCACTAATTCTTGTGAAACGAAGTGATACGAGAGTTATATTTGTATGGATCTTAGTATTCTTTTTTCTACCTTACATGGGTTTTATACTTTATTTCCTTATTGGTAGTAAATATAAGATGCGTTTCATGTCAAAAAAATTTGGCATGAGTGATATTAAAGAAAGGCACAGTAAATTCCTAGATAAACAAATGCATGATATTGTAGCAGATAAAATACAGTTTAAAGATGTAGAAACTGAAAAATACAGAGATTTGATAATAATGAACTCAAAAAATGCAATGAGTTATTTTACTCAAAATAATAATGTAGAGCTTTTAATAAGTGCTGAGCAAAATTTTTCTCGCATTTTTGAAGATATTAGAAATGCAACAAAAACTATTGAAGTATTATATTATATTTTTAAAGCAAAAGATAATATAGGTAAAGAGTTCCTTTCTCTTTTAAAAGAAAAGGCAAGTCATGGAGTAGAAGTAACGCTGATATATGATGGTATTGGTTATTTAAATACTCATTTGAGTGATTTTAAGGAGTTAATAGAAGCTGGTGGACATGTGTATAGATTTTTGCCATCGATGTTTAAAAGTTTTTTGCTTGTGAATTATAGATTGCATAGGAAAATTGTTATTGTTGATGGGAATATTGCTTATACTGGTGGGTTTAATGTGGGAGATGAATATTATGGTTTAAAAGAGATAAATAAACCATGGAGGGATACAACTATACGTTTAACTGGCAATAGTGTACTTTCACTTCAAACAAGATTTTGGATTGATTTAGTATTTTTGCAAAATCAAAGCTATAGAAAGAAAAATAGATCTAATTTGATATTTGATGAAAAGCTATTAAATAGTTTTTATAGTCCAATTGAAGAAGGAAATATAGGAGTTCAAATACTCTCAAGTGGACCTAATACTTTAAATGACACTATAAGAGATGCTTATATTAAAATGATTATGACTGCAAAAGAATATTTATATATTCAATCACCATATTTTGTTACAGATAAAACTATACTAGAAGCTCTAAGATTTGCTGCAGCTTGTGGTGTTGATGTTAGAATCATGCTTCCTGGTATACCTGATAAAAAATCTATATATGCTATTTCATTATTTAATGCGGCGAAACTCTTAAAGCATGGTGTAAAGGTATATATACATTCAGGATTTGTTCATGCAAAAACATTTGTTATTGATGATCACGTTTCAACAGTAGGGACTGCAAATATTGATATTAGAAGCTTTAGTCTTTTTTATGAGGTCAATGCATTTATCTATAATAATGATTTTGCAATTAAATGCCGTGATACATTTTTAAATGATATCAAAGACTGCACAATATTCGATATTGAAACTTATTCTAAGCGTAGCCTCAGGGATAAAATTTATGAATCTATTTGGCGTTTTATTGCCCCAATTGATTAACTCATGTGGTAGTACATAAATTACCAAGATTACCAAATGAAAATTTAGTCGTTTTTTGTTTAAAAAAAGCTTTGTATGGTATAATAGACACTATATTAGCGAGTAAATGGATAAAGGTGAAGGTATATGCCATTACCACAAAGAAAATAAGACCTATACTTACGAAGCTTTAAGGAGTGTTTTGACATGAAAAAGAATCTATTAATTTTATATATAATATTAATTGCAGTAGGTATTTGTGCAATTGGAGTTGGTGTTATTCATGATAACAAAAATGAAAAAAAACTTGTGTTACGACAACAGGACAAACAAAAAACACAAACTGATAAATCAAAGACTTCAAGTTTAACGAATCAAGTAAAGGCTAGTAGTGTGGCACAAATTGATGAAAATGTACTGAAACAAGCAGAAATCGAAAAAATGGCCACTAAGAGTGAAGAGAAGGCTATGCAGACTAACATATCAAAAAATCATTCATTAACGAAAGTAGTATCTGTTAAAACAGAACAAGAAGCTGTAAAAATAGAAAAAGTAAAGGTAGCTCCAACTATAATAAAGGCACCGAATCAAGATAAAGTGGAAGCAGATAATGTAGCCAAAGAAAAATCGGCTCTTCTAGCTAAAGAATCTACATATAAGGAAGTGGAGAATCTAGCTAAAGAGGAAATAGCTAATCTAGCTAAAGAAAAAAAAGCTGGCTTAGTTAGAGAAGGATTGAATAAAGAAAAAGACAAACAAAAATAAATTTATATATAGAATTCAAAAAAGGGTATAGCAATTTTGCTATACCCTTTTTTGTTAAAAGCTATTATCATATTGATCTCATTCTTTATGAAACTATAATTAAATTTTAAATGTCTAATGGATTATTAATTGTTATTAAATTTGATTAAATCCTTTTGAGGGAACAATCCAAATAACCCACCTGTATGAATAATGTTTTTAAAGTCATTAAATCTGCCTTTTTTGATTTCTTAAGTAAGTCCATACATCGCTTTACCTGTATACACAGGGTCAAGTATAACCCCCTCAAGTTTTGCAAATTCATGTATAAAATTAAGGTCTACTGGGGTGCTTAGTGCATAGCCTAGGCCTACATATCCATCTATTATATTTATCTCACTCTATAAGTATTTCATGAATTGTGTTCTTAAAATGATTCGCGTCATCACATACATTAATTCCATAGATTTGTGCTGTACTACTCAGAATTTTACGTTCTTTAAGAGCAATAAAATAAATTTTATTGCTAATGTAGCAGAACCCAATACTCGAGTAGCATATATGCTTGAATACACTCAACTTACCGTTGCATAATTGAATAATATTAAAAACATTTATATATTGAGTATATGAAAATAAAAGTGTAGTATAATTAATGTGATATTAATACCATGATTTACATGTATAATTAAAATTATCCAAATAATGATATAATAATCAATATAATGATGATTTAGGAGGAGTTATATGAAAAATAACTTTAGGGCACTTACAATTAGCAGTTACTTTAAAAGTAGGAGCGATATTGACTAAAAATAATGTTGAGACCATATACACAAAAACAAGTATTCTCAAGAGTTTAGGTATAAGTAATATAGTATTTTAAAAGGGGGCTGTCTAATATAGACAGTGTTTCTTTTGTAGTAAAATAAGATTTCATAATTACCCAGGGGTCTGACCCCTTCAGAGAGGTGTAAAATGGTTAAAAAATACCACAAAAGTAGTCTGAAAAAGAGAATAACAAGAACGATATCTATGTTGAATTTTTTTAGTTTAGGAATAATGTTAATCACTATGATGATTACTTTGGGAATAGCTTTTAAAGTTATTAGTGTTGTAATAGTGGGAAATGCAGCCAGTCATATGAGCAATCAGCTTAGAGAGGGTTATATGAAGGAAGGAAAGGAACGGAAAATAACAAATAAATTTACAGAGGTAACACCTAATTATGAAAATATATTTAAAACAATAGGGGAGTCTTATAAAATTTTCCCCCCTCCAAAGGAAAGGCCTAAATTGACAGAAGGACCAGATGTAAAAGCAACAATGATTGAAGATATGAACTATTTAGTTGAGTACAATATATGGAATAATGATAAGTTAATATATAATTCATTAAAACAAAGTCAAATAAAAGATAGTAAACAGATACCTAGAGAAGATAATTGGTTAATTCAAAAATTTAATACTGAAACAACAGAATCTGTAGTAATTGATAATGAAGAATTGTTTGTAATCAATGTAAAACTTAATCCATACATAATCCTCGGTGGATATTTAGCTTTAATAATCATATGTGTAGTAATCTTTTTAATAATTTTAATAATTTCAAGGGTAATTGCTCAGATGCTGAGCAATGTTATAGTAAAGCCCTTATCAGATCTTGAAATAAAAATGAAGGAGCTTGCAGATGGAAATATTGAAGCAGCAATTAAAACTGAAATTATATTTAAAAAGCCAATAAGTGAAGTTGAAAATCTGGCTAATTATACAAATATAATTATGTCAAGAATGAGTGAATATGTTGACACTTTAGCCAATCAGAATACTGAATTAGAAGCACAAAATCTCACACTTAAAGAAAATAGTGGAACATTAGAAAATATTAATCAAGAAATAGATAATAAAAACACTAAGTTAAAAAATATTTTCAATAATGTAGAACAAGGCTTTTTAACCTTTGGAAGTGATTTAAGGATACAAAGCGAATATAGCCTGGAATGTGAAAAGTTGTTCAATAAATTTATTACCGGTGAAACTTTATCCTCTCTTCTTAGTCCAAAGGACATTAATATGCAGAATTTTATAGATGACTTACTTACTAATATATTTAATTCTAATAAGTATCATAAGAAGATTTATATTCCACTGCTTCCAGAAGAGGTTACAATAAATAATAAGGTTATAAACTTGTCCTATAAAGTGGTTAAGAATGAAGTAAATGAAAACATAATAATGGTAATAATAACAGATATAACGGAAAAGAGACTTTTAGAGAAGCTTATGGATGAAGAGCGAAATACCTTAAAAATGGTTGTTAAAACAATGATGAATAAAGATGATTTCAAACAATTGGTAGTAGCTTATGAACACTTTACAGCGAAGTCATTTAAAGACGCTAAGGCTGAAGAGTTCGAAAGGATTCTTATTCAGATACACAATTTTAAAGGGAACTTTAGCCAGTATATGATGGTAAATTTGGTTCCTAAACTTAATGAGCTTGAAAATAAATTATATGAAAAGAAAGATGCTTTTAATATAAATCATATTGATAATGTAGAACTTAACAATTGGTTAGAACAAGATTTACATATATTAGAATTTTTTGTGGGAAAGGATTTTATAAAAGAAGGAGAAATTTTCTATATTGAAAAAGAGAAACTTATTGAAATTGAGAAAAAAATTCAAGAATCACTATCACTAAAAGAAAGTAGGGTTATTCTTCCTCTTATAAAAAGCCTTAGATATAAATCTGTGAAGGATTTACTTAAGATTTATCCTGATTATGTTATGCAGTTAAGTGAGAGACTTTCTAAAAATATATCACCTTTTGATATAACAGGTGATAATGTAATGATTGACACAACTAATTATCAGGAAGTTTTTAAAGCTTTAGTTCATATTTTTAGAAATTCTGTTGATCATGGCATTGAGACGGAAGACGAAAGATTAAATAAAGGAAAAGATCAGATTGGGAATATACAATGCGAAGTAGTGGATCTTAAGGAAAAATTTCAGATAGTAATTTCTGATGATGGAAGAGGAATTAATATTGAAGCACTTGAACAAAAATGTATAAATGAAGGTCTATATACTAAAGAAGAATTTGGCACTTTAACCCGTAAACAAAAAAATGAGTTAATTTATAAGAATGGAATAACAACAAAAGAAGAAGCTACTTATATTTCTGGTAGAGGAGTTGGAATGTCCGCTGTTAAACAGTATGTTAATGAAATCGATGGTATAATCGAAATAGAGAGTAGAAAAGATAGAGGCACTATGTTCACCATCACTCTACCAAAGCAGGACAGCAGCGTAGAAAATATAGTCACACCACAAAAATTTGCGCAGGAAATGATAAAGAATGCAAAAGATATTATACTTTCGCAAACAGGAGTAGATTTTGAGCTGAAAGATATTGAAACTAAAAAAATAATTGTATTGAATAGTATAACAGCACTGTTTAGTTTAAAAGGGACATTAAATTCCTTAATTATGATTAGTGCAAATGAAGTAATGTCGAAAAGGATTGTTCAAGGATTTATTATAGATGAAGTAGCAGAAGAGGTTATTGATGACTATGTTGAAGATGTGATTGGTGAAATATCCAACACAATCCTAGGCAATACATTTGGTAGTTTTGAAAATACAAAAAATATATTTCATATAGGAATTCCTGCTGTTTTATCAAATACAAATTCTTATATAAAATATACTCAATCACAGATATTATCCTGTGAATTAAGTTGTGGTGAGTATGAATTTAGTATAAATATGCTGTTAGAAGAAGACAATTACACTGAGGGGGAAATATAAATGGCTAGAATATTAATTGTAGATGATTCAACTGTAATGAGGAAAAATTTACATTCAATATTTACTGATAATGGACATGAGGTTGTTGGAGAAGCTGCTGATGGGAGACAGGCGGTATTACTATATTGTAAGTTAAAGCCTGATTTGGTTACAATGGATATAACAATGCCTAAAATGAATGGTGTAGAAGTTGTTAAGCACATAATAGATAAAGATATCAATGCGAAAATAATAATTGTCAGTGCATTAAATCAAAAACAGATGGTTTTCGAGGCTTTAAAAAATGGAGCTAAACATTATATTATAAAGCCTATTGTGTCTAGTCAATTATTAGGAGTTGTAAATGAAGTCCTAGAGAATAATGAGGAAGACATGGTTGAAAAAAAAGAAGAAACTGTAAAAGATGGCTTTAAAATAGAGAATAAAGAGGGAAAATTTATTATTTTCTTTAATGAGAATCTAAATATAAAGGATTATATAAGGTTAGAAACTGTAGTAAAAGGGTTATTATTTATAAGTCCACTTAATATTATGTTTGATTTTGCCTCCTTAGAAGATATTTCAGTAGAAATACTGCTTCCAATTATAAGAATAGGTAAAAGCATTAAAGCCGCTGGAGGAAATATAGAATATATGATATCCAGTAATAAGCTGCAAACAAAGATTAATGAGGTGGTAAAATAGAAACATTTTATCATTATTTATTTCATAATATCCTTTGATATTGTAACTTATTGTATTTATTTTACGTATTAAGAGTAAGATAATTAAATAGAGTTTAGGAGGAGTTTAAAATGAGTAAAAAGATCATGTTAATATGTGCTTTAGCATTTACATTTATATTTGGTGCAATAGCAAGTGGGTTTTCACCAACTGCTAATGCCGATGAAACCAAATTACCACAGAAAACAATTTCAGTTAGTTCAGAGGGCACCGTAAAGGTGAAACCAGATCTGGTTTATATTAATGTAGGTGTGCAAACAGAAAATAAAAGCTCAAAAGTGGCTCAACAAGAAAACACTACAAAAATGAATAAGGTTATGCAAGTTCTAAAAGAACTTAAAATTGCAGATTTAGATATTAAGACTTCACAGTATACAATCTATCCCATTGAGACATATTCTGAGAAAGATAAAAGTTCCACTGTGACAGGGTATAAAGTAATTAATACACTGGAAATAACAATAAGAGATATTTCAAAAGTTGGAGCAGTTATTGATGCAGTGACAGCAAATGGCGCAAACACAGTTTCTAATATCCGATTTACAGTAGCCGATCCGGATAAATATTATCTACAGGCGCTGCAGAATGCAACAGTTAAAGCAAAAGCAAAAGCTGATACATTAGCAAAACAGTTTGGAATTAAGATAGGTTTGCCATCACAGATTAATGAAACCAGTGGCGGTTACAATCCTCCAATAATATATTCTGAGATGAACAGTTTAAAATCTAGTCCTGAGGCAACACAGACAAATATTTCTTCAGGAGAATTGGAAATAAAAGCATCTGTAGGTTTAGTTTACACATATTAATAATTACATCTATAATATTAGAGCCGATAAGTCTTATGGATTTATCGGCTCTTTTAGCAAAACAAATTGTTTTTTAAGTTATTCATGCCCTAGTGATAGTATAGCATGTAAAACAGATGCAATTATATTTTTCTGAAAATTACCAATAGATTACTGATTTTAACTAGAAATATGGTAGAATAAATAAGAATGTAATTTAATATATAAATTAACTTTATAGGGGACAATTGTAAATAATATAAAATGTACTTCGTTAATTTTTGCATTGAGCTAGGATTATAGGGTAAAGAACTTATAAGCGGTAAATATAATTATAGAAGAAGAAAATAACATAAAATTTTATGGAGGTAAACCTATGAAAAAAATTATTTTATTAACAGAGAGCGGAGCTGATATGCCATTAGATTTAGTGAAATTACATAATATTCAGGTAGTTCCTATGCATGTAATAATGGGTGACAAATCTTATGCAGATGGTTCAATAGCGGTAACAGAGGTGTATGATTATTATCAAAGAACTAAAAAAGTACCATCAACATCAGCAACAAATCCAGATGAATATCAGGATGTATTTAAAAGAATAACAGAAGAAAATCCTGGTTGCATTATTATTCATGTTGGATATTCATCTAAACCATCTTGTTCATACCAAAATTCAATCATTGCTTCAGAAGGAATGGAAAATGTTTATCATGCTGATGCATTGAATGTTACTGGTGGTTTGGCAGCAATTGTTTTGAAAGCAGTTGAACTTATAGAAAAGCATCCAGATATGATGCCTATTGATTTAGTTAAAAATATTGAGAGTTATGCAGCTAAAGCAAGAGTATCTTTTATACCTGGTGACCTTGTATATTTGAAGGCAGGGGGACGTGTATCCAATGCGGCTTACTTGGGGGGAACATTGCTACAACTTAAACCAATGATTGAAATTGTGAATGGAGAACTAGTTTCAACCCGAAAGTATCGTGGTAAAATAGGTAATATTGTAGAAAAATATATGAAAGAATATATTGAAAAATATCATATGGATAAAGAACAGATTTACCTTATATATTCTTTGGGCCTTGAAGAACAAATAAAAGAACATATGGAACAAATTGCAAAAGACGAAGGCTTTAGAAAAATCATATGGATTCAAGTGGGATGTATGATTTCAGCTCATAGTGGCCCAGGAGCCATGGGAATAGCAGCATTTGAAAACATGAGTTCTAAATAAAAAGATCTAAGGACAGAAATTAGTGTAATTAAAGGACGGCTTAAATGATATGTTCACCTTAAAGTAGACATAGAATTTATTTAATGAAAAACTACCGAAGTAATAAACTTCGGTAGTCCTATATACTGGAAGAATGCCTTTGATATTTAACTTATTTTATAACTATAAGAGGAACTATTAGTTATAAGAATTAATGGCTTGTTTATTAAATTTTTTATAATGGTTACAATTTTAAGATTATTCATCACCTTGGTCACAGTCATCAAAGCAATCATTAGAGTTATTGCAAAAGCTTTGATTATTACAACCAGGACACCAATCATTATTAGAGTTAATATTGCATCTTTGGTTAGATCTATCATTAGAACAATCATTAGAGTTATTGCAAAAGTTTTGATTATTACAACCAGGACACCAATCATTATTAGAGTTAATATTGCATCTTTGATTAGATCTATCATTAGAACAATCATTAGAGTCATTGCAAAAGCTTTGATTATTACAACCAGGACACCAATCATTATTAGAGTTAATATTACATCTTCGATTAGATCTATCATTACAAGAATCATTAGAGTTATTATTATGTCTTCGATCAGATCTATCACTAGAATTATCACTAGAACTATCATTAGAACTATTATTACTTCTTTGTTTAGATCTATCAGTAGACCATTCAGTAGACAATTCATTACACCATTCATTAAAGCCATCATTACAAGAGTGAGAATTATGAGACATAGAAAAGCCTCCTTTATTGATTTCAATATATATTATGAGGCTTGTCTAAAAATGTGCATAGATAACCATTTATATGGTGAATTAAATTTTTTGTAAGTTGAACAAAATAAAGATGCGTATATTGTAAAACCAACTGCTGTAGCACAAAAAATAGAGTGGATATAAATATAGACAAACGGCCTGTTCGAATAATGAGCAGGCTGTTTGTCTTTTTAAGTATATCTACAGTTTTATAATATCTAAATCATCAGGAACAATAATATTTCCTGAAAAAAATTCTTTGCCTTCATCAATATATAGTTTTTTTCTATTCAATATATTTTTATCTTCGGTATGAAACATAACTAAGTTTTTTACATTTAATTTAGAGGCAGTTTCACATGCGTCCCTTACAGTAGCATGATGCTTTTCATATGGTTTAAAGATATCCTTTTCTGAATACAAACAAAAGGCTTCATGAAAGAGGTAATCAACATTATTAGCATATTCAAGTAAAGCTTCCTTATAAGGCTCGTCTCCTAAAAAAGCTAATTTTCTTCCGCTTTTAAGGAGTGTGGTAAAGCCAAACTGAAGTTGTTTAGTGCTCTTAATATCAAAAAACTTTATATTCCAATCTAATATAGTAAACGTACAGTTATTATAAATTTCATTAAATAGTATTCTATTTCCAATGCACTTTGTAAATTTTTCATCTAAGAGTATGCTGGTTAATGTGTTTATTGCCTCAATATTATCCTTATGACAATAAATTATTAGATTACCTTCATATTTTCCATTAATAATTTGTTGAGCTACAGCCCTAATAATCCAAACAATACCAGAAATATGATCGTTATGTCTATGAGATATAAAAACATGATGTATTTCATTGATAGCTATATCTAATTTTTCTAGGTTTGAAAGTATAGTATTTCCACCACCTGTGTCCACCAATAAATGTTCTTTACCGTTTGAAATCGTAAAACATGTGTTATAACATTTTGTAACCATAGCATTTCCAGTACCTAAAATATTAACTAATTCCATATATATGCGTTCCTCTCTATATTAGGTTGATTATCTGACCTAATCTCTTATTATAATTTCACTTATGCTTATTATTACAGGAAAAAGCATCTTTATCAATAGCTTATGAAATTTGTTCATGTCTCAGGTGGTTTTTATAAGCATAGCAAATTTGATAACTTGATTTTTTTCCCAAGTCACAGTTACCTTGCAAAATCACATATTGTTAACACAATTCTTTTATATTTCCATGACAATTCCTATTTATAATATTAATTAATACAAGAAGTTGTACTCTATAAGGAGAGTCATAGAAATGAAACCTGTTATAATTATCCCTACACTTAACCCAGATGAAAAACTAATCAATTTAGTTCAAAAGCTGAAGAAAAGCAATCTCCCGATTGTTATTATAAATGATGGAAGTAAAAAGGAATATACTGATATTTTCGAGACATTAGAATTAAGGTTTCAGTGTGATATATTAACCCATACAAAAAATATGGGAAAGGGTGTTGCCATTAAAACAGGAATCAGGTATGTTTCTCAAAGATACCCCGAGAGCTGTGGTTACGTTACTGCAGACGCCGACGGACAGCATGCAGCAGAGGATATTTTGAAAGTAGCTGAATCATTGGAGAAAAATTCAGATAGTCTGATTTTGGGTTCAAGGAATTTCAGTGAAAAAAATGTTCCCTTTAAAAGCAGGTGGGGGAACCGCATCACATCGTTTGTATTTTTGATAAGTACTAGTAAAAGATGTCCGGATACACAAACAGGCCTTCGAGGGATTCCGAAAGAATTTACACAAATATGTCTTTCTGTACCGGGGGACAGGTTTGAATATGAGATGAACATGTTGCTGGAATTTGCGCGAAATAAGATTTCCTTTGTGCATGTGCCAATAGCTACAATCTATCTGGAAGATAATAAATCATCTCATTTCAACGCAGTAAGAGATTCTGTACGGATTTATTTAAACATATTGAAATATAGTATTTCTTCTTTGGGTTCAGCCATTATAGATATTATAGCATTTACCATATTAATTAATCTTATATTTGGAAAAGCATCTGCTGGAATATTAGCAGCAACAGTAGTGGCAAGATTTATGTCCGGCGGTGTGAATTTTATGCTCAATAAACATTGGGTTTTTAAAAGTGAAAATGGGAATGGTATTGAGATGATCAAGTATCTTTCTTTATTTTGCTGTCAGATGATGCTGAGCTGGCTTCTTGTCACAATCCTAAGTAATTTGTCTCCTCATCTGACTATTATAAAAATACTGGTAGACAGCACGTTATTCTTTATCAGTTACCAGATTCAAAAAAAATATATCTTTAATAAAACAGAAAGGGTGGCACACAGTAATGAAAAAATTTATATCAAAACCGTATAGATGGGCGGCTATTTTCTCTGTTTTATTAGCGGTGGCCTTTACTTTTACCCTGCTTAATACTTTTATACTGCCGAAATCAATCACGAGCGTTACAGCAGTAACTGCAATAGCAACTTCTACTACGTCATCTGCAGCAAAGTCAACGGCTGTTATTACGGACAAATCCTATGCGGACGAAAACATTAGAATTACCATTGAAACGGTTCGTAAATATAACTCAACTATTTATGTTGCAGATATTCAGGTTACTGATGCATCATACTTAAAAACTGCTCTTGCAAATAACACCTATGGCCGCAATATAACGGCAACAACTTCCGATATTGCAGAAACTAAGAATGCAATTTTTGCTATAAACGGAGATTTTTATGGATTCAGAGATGGTGGTTATGTATTACGTAATGGTAAAGTATACAGAAGTTCAGTCAGAAGTAGTGAGAACAATGAATCATTAGTTATAGATAAAGATGGGAACTTATCCGTTATTTCAGAAAGTCAGGTAAGTATGCAGTCATTATTAGACAAGGGTGCCTCGCAAGTATTGTCATTTGGCCCTGGACTTGTGGAAAATGGGAAAATTGCTGTGACCAGCTCAAGTGAAGTGGGTCAAGCCATGACAAGCAATCCTAGAACTGCCATTGGTCAGATTTCCAAGCTTCATTATATTGTAATTGTATCTGATGGACGTACCAGTGAGAGTCAGGGGCTTTCTCTTCTTCAGCTTGCTCAGGAGTTTAAGGAAAGAGGCTGTATCGAAGCATATAATCTGGATGGAGGAGGATCCTCAACCATGTACTTTAACGGAGAAATTATAAATAACCCTAAAGGCGGCGGAAGTGGGGGAGAAAGGAAGGTGAGCGACATTGTCTATTTTGGATATTAATATGAAAAGCCAAAGAAAACAGATTAGAAAAACAATATGGATCTATTTGATATTGTCAGTAACAGCTGTAGTTGTAAATAAAGTTTATGGTATTTTTGGTCATGGGGTAGATTCTCCATCCATGACGTGGATGTTTTTATATCCATTACTGGGCGGCGCACTGTTCTATTTCATAATTGAGAGGTTTATCCCTCATATAATAAAATTTTCTGGGTATCGGGTATTTTACAATATGTATAATTCAGGAATTGCCACATTGACTTTTGGCAGTTTACTAAAGGGTATTTTGGATATTGCAGGCACAAACTCAACCTATTTAGTGTTTTTCTATATCGTCGGAGGGGGATTCATTGCAGCAGGTTTAATTATAATGTTTATAAAGGTTATTAATCAGAAGAGAGTTCATGTATAAAATTATTTTCCCCTTTTAAAAAATTATTGCTTGTAAAAAAGAACTGCCTCATTTTAAAATGGGACAGCTCTTTTATTTACGCCCAATATATAAAAAATACATTAATTGAATTTATTTACATTGGATGCAAAAGGTGATATAATTAGCAAAAATGTTAAAAGGGGGAAGTAAGTTATGACACCAACTAATTGCTAATATTAATTTAAAATTAATATGTATTTTATAATGAGTTTTAATTTGCCTAATTATATTTAGGTTTTATTGTTATGCTCTTTATGGAATAAGGCATTTAGAAGGGAACTTACTTTACTGGAATTCAACATTATAATTTATAGGATATTTCAAGATTTTTTGCTTTATCTGATTTTAATAAATTATAGTAGTAATAGAGTTTTTCAGACTGTAAGAAGAGATGATCTTCTTATGGTCTTTTTATTTTCAATATTACTTTAAAAAATTATAGTAGATAAGAGCTTTTTCTGCCTGTCCATAGAGTTCTAAATTTAAAATATGGATGAAAGAAGGAATTTTTATGTTCGAATTATCGTTAAATGGAGTAAAAAAATATATGGATGCGACGCTTGTTGTTAAAAATATAAGCTTTCAAGTTTATTCAGGAGAAAAAGTTGGTATAGTAGGTGTAAATGGAAGTGGAAAGAGCACTATCCTTAAGCTAATTGCGGGAATAGAACCTATGAATTACTATCCAGGTTACCCTCAAACCTCAAGCTATGGATATGATGAAGGGATTATTAACATGCCAAGAGAAGCCACTAGTGCTTACCTTGAACAAATACCTGAGTATCATGAGAGTTTAAAGGTTATTGATGTTTTAAACTTAGCTTTTGAGGAAATTCATAGTATAGAGAATAAAATGCGTAAACTAGAAAAAGAAATGAAATTTTTAGAAGATGCCGCTTTGGAAAAAGCCTTGAAACAGTACAGTGAATTGGTTCAATTATATGAAGTTAAAGGCGGATACGATATAGAAGAAAAATTAAGCAAGATTTGTACGGGCCTGAAGCTTAATGACAGCTTTTTAAACAAAGACTTTAGTTTATTAAGCGGTGGTGAAAAAACTACGGTAGTGCTTGGAAAGCTCTTGATTGATAATCCGGATATATTACTACTGGATGAACCTACAAACCATTTGGATATGGATTCAATTGAATGGCTTGAAGGCTATCTTAAGGCTTATAAGGGAATTGTAATTATCGTATCACATGATAGATACTTTCTTGATAATGTAGTAACAAAAATTGTAGAAGTAGAGAATATGGAATCTATAACCTACAAGGGTAACTATTCTTCTTATGTTAATCAAAAGGAAGAAAATATGAGGATTCAATATGAGCATTTTAGAGAACAGCAAAAGAAGATAAATACTATGGAAAAGACCGTAAAGGATTTGAGAGACTGGGCTATGAGGGCTGATAATAACAAATTCTTTAGAAGAGCTACAAGTATACAAATAAAGCTTAGTAAACTGGATAGAATAGAGAACCCAATTTTTGAAAAACAGAACATGAAACTAAATTTAAAAACGGCTCAGCGTTCAGGTAATGAGACAATCAAGGCCATAGGGCTCACTAAAAGTTTTGAAGATAAAGTTATTTTTAAAAATGCAGATTTAATGATTAATTTCGGTGAAAGAGCGGCGCTAATCGGCCCAAATGGTAGCGGGAAAACCACCTTCTTAAAACTGCTCTTAGGTGAAGAGTGTCCAGATGCTGGTGTAGTGGAATTAGGTGCCAATGTAATGGCGGCATATTTGCCACAGAAAATTACTTTTAAAGATGAGGAACTCACTGTGCTGGATTGTTTCAGGGAAGATGTTTTTTTACCAGAGGGGAAAGCACGGGAATACCTGTCCAAATTCATGTTTTATGGGAGCAGTGTCTTTAAAAAAGTAAAGCACTTATCAGGAGGAGAGAAAATAAGGCTGAAGCTCAGCAAACTATTATATGAAGATGTAAATTTATTGATACTAGATGAGCCCACCAATCATCTTGATATTGATTCCATAGAAACATTTGAGGAAGCGCTGGAAGAGTTTAAAGGAACTATATGCTTCATCTCTCACGACAGATACTTTATAAATAAAATCGGTGAAAGGGTCATTGCTATTGAGGACAATGCTTTTAAAAGTTATCCCGGTAATTATAATTATTATAAAAATGTAAAGGATGAGCTGAGCCTTCAGGCCCTTAAGGAGGCGGTGGTGAAGAGTGAAAAAATTAAGAAACCAAGAAATATTGATGAAAGTAAAAATAAGGAAGCGGAAAAGGCTAAAGTTCTAACCAGGGTTGATATTCTTGAAAATGAAATAAGAGAGATTGATTTAGCTATGGCTGACTCAAGGTTGCATTATGAGGAGCTTAATAAGCTGTATTCTAGGAAAGAGGAGTTAAGTAAAGAGTTGGATGGAGCTATGGAATTGTGGTTGAATTTTATTAATTAGAGGCAAGAATAAATTTTACGGCCCTTTATATTGCTTAGGGGGTCTAAACCACCCGTTTTAGGGGTGGTTTATTTTAATTAAACAAATATGATTTTAAATCCCTTACCTTTTGAAGCAGCTTCAGCCCATGGACCTATAGCATCTTCAAAGGCAGTACCCGCAACATCCCACGCAGATGAAAAAATTGCATCAGTTAAGCCTTTTCTATGTCCTCCATCATCTTTATCCCAGCCATAATGCCAAGATACTTTGTAGACAAAGAACATGCTTACCCAAGCAAATGAGTTAGGTTTTGCATTTGAAGTTATTACTCCATCAACTGCACCTCCAATAGTTCCTTGTACTCTTGCCCAAAGCCAATCATCAAAAACATTCTCAACTGGCTTTGTAGGATTTTCCTCAAGTTTAACTATAAAATCTACAACAGCTTCTTTAAATTGAGTAATAATATATCCTCCAACCGGTCCTGTAAAAGTGGTAAGTGCAGAGGCAAAAGCACGATCTCCAATCCAAGCTGTCCACTCTAAGGTTGTTACTGTTTTATCTGCCCAATAAGCCTTATCGTCATACATTTTCTTCTCAGCCATAATAGCTTTATAGGCAAGATTCCAATATTCATTTCTAGTTTCTTTTAAATCCGTTGCACCCATTTTATCTTTTTTAGCTTCAAGATCAATTAGTCTATCGGTTTTTATTGGCTCTGGTAAAAATTCAGTAATAATCTTCTTTAAGTTTTCATATTCGCGGGTCCATTCTTTTTTATCTTTATCTAAATAAGCAAGGGAAATCTTTAATGGAATAGGCACTTCGTATTCGGTGCGTTCTAACTCTGCCTTTGCCAATAGTTTTGCAGATAAAACTTCTTTACCTTCTCCTGGAATAACTTTTCTTAAAGAAAAACCATACACAGAAGAAGTGGTATTGGAAGCTCTTTCTCTTAAATATTCATTTTTTAAAGAAGTAACATTGAATAGATTATATGCTTTATCATCCTCTGTCTCTGGCTCTGATATACTTATGTTAGAGCTAATAGATAAGTCAGAAACAAGTCTTCTTTCTTCAGAATTCCATTTTAAAACTACAAAATCTAGTTCAGAAACTTTCATATTCCCATCGCTATCTTTATCCGCAATAACGTTAAGCATTTTATCTTTATCAAGGCCTTGGCTAATGTATAAGCCTTCTTTTGAAACACTAACCAGCAAAGTTTTTTCATCTGTGGTTTCATCACCATTTTTAGCGTATATTTTTATTTTCATAGTTTCTGTATAAACATCAGATTCTAGCTCTAATTCCAGTTCTTGAACTGTTATAACTGCTGAGTCAGATCCCTTTTGCTTTGCAAAAACAGAAGCTATTTCCTTTTGGTTTTTTTGTATTTCTGCAAAAACGGTCCACTCACCAATACCTGCATTTTTTACGAAGGCTTCTATTTCAAGCTGCTCATTAGTTTTATTTAAAAAATCAAGCCTTTGCTGCGTTAATTCTACTGTTGGATATGGAATTAAGGAAATGTAAACATTTTTACTTTGCTCTTTTCCATCATCTCCCGCAGCTGTAACACAAATAGCTACCTTTTCTGGTGGCTGCTTTTGCGAATTTATTTCTCCTGTTGGATTTGAAGCTTCAACCCTTACAACTGTCCAATCTTTAACTTGGATACTTTCGCTAATATCTAACCACTGGCTACCTTCTCCAGTTTTTTCAAATCTAATTGTTGCTGGTGTTTTGGATGTATCTATTTCTAAAGAACTGCCCATTTTTAGTCTAGCATGAAGATTTATCCAATCACCCTTATCAGGTTTAATAGAGTGTTTTTCTGATTCGAATTTTACCTCCAGTGATTGAGATATAATTTTAATAGTAACATATATAATTGCTTGCTTTTCCCCTAATTGAGAAGTGATTTTAATAGTATATTGTCCATCCATTGCCTTATTACTAACAAATATTGTTGATGATAAGGCTCCTGTGCCTTGAGCGGGGCTTACTTCTATTCCTTTTGCTTCACATAGAATTTCTATTTCTGCATTAGGGGCATAGGTCATAATTCCTTTTGAATTCAATAAAAAAGCCTTTATGCTTAAGCTATCTGACATAACATTTTCTAGATTAAATAAAGTTTTGTTTAACTGTAATTTTAACTGATCATCGACCTTTTCTTTATCATCATTATTTCCTTCTGTATCTGATTGATTATCATTATTTATTGAACTATCTCCGGTTAATAGTTTTGTAATTTCACGTGCGAGCTTAGCAAATACTCCAGCTTTAAATCCAATTATACTCATAATGATAATTGCAATAATAACTGCAGCCGTTCCTATTGGTAAACTTGATTTTCGATGAGGGCTTATAAAAAGACCATGTTCCCAATAGCCATCCATTCTCATTCCGGTTGGGAATAACAACGCTCCATTTCCATTAGGAAACTTAGTGTAGGTTTTAGAACCTAAGGTGATACTGCCATTATTTGAGACCTCTCCAGTGTATTTACCTTCGTTATAATCCATGTTTGTAACGTTTTGTTTTGAGCACCCTGTAATAAATAAAAATGTCATCACAATCATTAGTAGCATTAAGATTAATTTGCTTTTAAACTTCTTATTATTTGTAATTTTCACCACCTCCAATATAATTATATTATACTAAATAGCAAAATTATGCCAAGGTATGAGGGAGTTTTTATGAGCGAAGCGAATTTGATGAATTATAAAATAAAACAATTATAAAATAAAAAGAAGGAATTATGGAATAAATGTAGAATGTATATAATATGTAGAAATATGTATAAATATGTAGAATATTTAAAATATTTGGTGGATTTAACTATATGTATTGAAAAGAAGTATCAATGGGTAGTGGGGCAGAGAATCAACTGATTAGTAGGGATTAGTATAATATAATTTATAATATTGAAAGTGATGATTTATAATAAAATGAGGAGGGTAATATATGGAATTAAATACATTAGAAAGAGAGATGATAATTGATATTTATGATGCTGATATGTTTCCAGAAATGCCATTAGAGATTGAAAATTATAAATTAATAGAGGAAGACCCCAAAAAAAAGAAACAAGAATTTGCTTTTTATCTGAATAAATTAAAAAAATTAGGCCTTATAAAATATGAAGAAAAAGAGGCCTTTGCAAAAGGTGGAAGTCGTAGTACTAAATACAATAATAGTGTAACTATAATTTGTGAGGAAAAAATACATATTGATTCTAAAGGAATAAGATTAGTAGAGAGGTCTATTTACAGTAATTCAGAAATTAAAAGAAAAATGTACAAATTTGGTTAAAGTATTACCACAAGTTGCAGTTCTTCTAATTGCATATACTGAACTTAATATTGTCAAATAGTGCAACAAAAAGCTCTCTATTCTAGATAGAGAGCTTTTTATACAGGTTAATATTTCTACCCTAATGTCTTATAACAATTTCACTAACCTTAATTTATTATTTTAACATCGATTTTATTGCATCCAATTCTAAACGCAGATTTTCATCCTTTAGCATGCACAAAGCGGAGTTAAACAATACACGAACGTCATACTGTCCTTTGTATATAGGAGTAACTTCTTTATCCAAATTGAGGAATTTATAAACAGCTGTTTGTGCACCTCTTACGGAATAATCCATAGTAAATACTACATCATCAGGTATTTCACAAAATTGACCGAGTAATGCTAAATTAGTTGATCCCTCTGGTATAATTTGTGGCCTATCACCTTTTGCCCTAGTTAAAAACTGAGCTGTAGTAAATGGTAGAATGCATGGTACACAGATTGATGTTTTAAGAATTTTATCTATATCTGAATCAAACTTTAAGTGATATAGAATTCAGTTAATACTTCTTCACCTGTACAATCAACCATTCTCTTCTTAACGAAATCTCCTTCATTATATGGAAACAAACAATAACCCCATAAAACTTGAACATTATCAGGTTGATTTATAAAATGCGGTTGATTGACTAAAACCATTGACATAAACCATCCTGATTCCTTAAATGTCATAAGAGTTCCAGTTCCAGGCTCATTTCCTGTAAATTCTACTATTCTTTTTACCATTGTTGGATCTTTAAGAGTAACTGTAAAAGAAGTCCACATTGATTCTTCAACGCGTTCATTAAAAACTTGTGGATTACCAAATTCAGGGCGTCCATTAGCTATGGTTTCCCAAAGACTCCAGTCTCCGCCTACATGTTTATCGTTGATCTTTGGCGCAGAAGTCATAGAACCAACACTAGCTCCTGCCGTTAAAGAACCAATAGTAGCAAACAAAAGGTCACCATCCCCCACTTCTATGTTCTTCTCTTTTCCATCTTTAGCACATTTAATTCCTGTAACAGTCTTTTCAGTTTCTGATGGTTTAAATTCTAAGTCAGTAACTTTGCAATTCATTTCAAAAGTAACACCTTGTGATATTAACCATTTAGTCATTGGTAATAATATAGAATCATATTGATTGTATGGTGTACGACGTACTCCTGATAAATCATTAAGCCTAGGTAATTCATGGATAAATCTATGAAGGTATCTTTTAAATTCTATAGCACTGTGCCAAGGTTCAAATGCAAATGTTGTAGTCCACATAAACCAGAAATTCGTTTCGAAAAATGATTGAGGGAAACATTCTTTAATAGTCTTGGTTCCAAAAGAATCCTCAGGTTTAATCATCATATCTGCTAACGCCAATCTATCTTCCCGATTAAAACCTAAAGATGATGTATCTAATATGTTACCTTCATTATCTATTAATCTAGCCTTTTCAGATACCAATATTGTAACTTTAGGATCAGTTAGCGATGGAATACTTTCCATTACACCAAAAGTACAAGCATATGCCTCTTCATCAAACATTCTTCCACCACGAAGTACATAGCCGTGCTTTGCATCGCCGGCTCCATCCATACTTCCACCTGTAACGTTTAATTCCTCAAATATATGAATATTTTTTCCAGGAACATGTCCATCTCTAATTAAAAATATCGCAGCAGAAAGTGAAGCAAGACCTATAATCAAATTTGTGAAACTGTACAAAAATCAGACATAAGTGCTAAAGTGTATGGTTTTTAAGATACATTTAATTTAAATAAGTAGTAATTCTTTAAAAGTTTCCAGAACAGAGAGCTAATTTTAGAAAACAAGAGAATTTATGCAAGATTACTTGAGAATTTGTGTAAGAAAATTGGAGTTTTATTGAAAAAGGGAAGTTAAAAGCAATTGATGCGATTGAAAAAGAATATTTGAGGAGAACTTAAAATTATCATAAGCGGCGTTTTATTAGATAATTAAAAATAGATAAGCTCTATGCATTTATTTACATAGAGCTTATCTACTGTTATATTTATACGGCACAACCATCAACATTTACTCTTTTGTTTGCAATAATTAATGGTTTAGCTACTTGGGTCATTGAAATTGGGTCTAATATTTCTTCCAATTCTTCTGGAGTTAAAATCCCTTTTCTTAAAACAATTACTTTAACTGACAGGCCAGTTTTTAAAGCTATTTTTGCAATATCAGCTGACTTTTTGTATCCAATATAAGGACAAAGTGCTGTTGCTATTCCTACACTACCATTTAGAAGCTCTGCGCATCGTTCTTTGTTAGCGGTAATTCCCACAATACAATTATCTACAAATGTCGTAGTTGCATTTTTAAGAGTTTCAATAGATTCAAATAAGTTATAGAAAAGAACAGGTTCAAAGGCATTAAGTTCTAATTGGCCTGCTTCTGCTGCCATAGTTATTGTAAAATCATTTCCTATAATATTAAAAGCTACTTGAGAAACTACTTCTGGAATAGTAGGATTTATTTTACCTGGCATAATCGATGATCCATTTTGCTTGGATGGTAAATTTATTTCGCCTATACCAGTTTTAGGGCCACTTGATAATAGTCTTAAATCATTCGCCATCTTAGATAGATTTACTGCACATGTTTTTAAAGCCCCTGATACACATACAAATCCATCAAGATTTTGAGTTGCATCAATTAAGTCCTCAGCTTGAACTACATTAAATCCAGTTACTTTTTGAAGGCTAGAAATAATATTATCTAAATATTCCGGGCTCGCATTTATAGAAGTTCCTATAGCTGTGGCTCCGATATTTAAAGTAAGCATTTCCTTCTCGGCAATAATTAACCTATTAATATCACGTTTTATCATTGAAGCATATGCGTGAAATGATTGACCAAGTCTAATTGGAACTGCATCTTGAAGTTGAGTACGTCCCATTTTTATAATATCGTCAAACTCTAAAGATTTTAATTCAAGAGCATTATATAAACGCTGAAGTTCTGTAGTTGCTTTTGGTAACATTTTTAGAATTGCGATTTTTCCAGCAGTGGGGAATACATCATTGGTGGATTGAGCCATATTTACATGATCATTAGGACTCACAATACTATAATTACCTTTAGTCCCACCAAGCAGTTCAATAGCTATGTTCGCAATAACTTCATTAGCATTCATATTTGTAGAGGTACCTGCACCACCTTGAATTGGATCAACAATAAATTGATCATGGAACTTTCCAGAGATAATTTCATCGCAAGCATTTATAATTGCATTTGCGATTTTAGTATCCAACATATCGGCATCTCTATTTGTAATAGCTGCTGATTTTTTTATCTCTGCAAGGCTTACTATAAGTGCTGGGTGAATTGTTTTATTTGTAATATGAAAATTATTATGAGCTCTTAATGTTTGAACACCATAATAAGCATCCATTGCTACTTTCATACTTCCTATTGAATCAGATTCTATTCTTGTTTCCATATAAATTCCTTCTTTCTTATTTTTCGTATTTCCAATATATGCAGATTAACATGGTTTCATATTTATGTAAATGACTAAAGGAAAGTTGTGAATAAAAGCTAGAAATAAGCATGCTATACTTAATTTAAATCAATTAATATACAATTGAAGTTAATTTTATTAAGTAGACATTTGATTAATATATTTAATGAATCTTATTGGAAAGGATTGCATATTTGCATTAATGACCTTATTATATTAAGTAACCATAATAAAATCGAGATATAAGTAATTTTAATAGAACAATAAATTAATTTTATTATAAAGTTAAAGCTTCAACTATTAATAAAAGGAAGGGGTGAATGTTAGTAAGGAATTCATAAATAGGATAGATCTTACTAATGCATAACATATGGACAAAATTGATTTAAAACTTATTGAACTTTTACAAAAGAATGCACGTTATTCGCTAAAACATTTAGCACAAGAGGTATTTTTATCAACTCCAGCTGTATCAGCTCGTGTTTTAAAGCTAGAAGAGGCATGCGTTATTACAGGATACTCTGCACATGTTGATCCACTAAAATTAGGCTATAACATTAAAGCATTTATAAACTTAGAAATGTCACCAAAACGAAAACCGGAATTTTATCCTTTTGTAGCAACATGTCCTAATGTACTTGAATGCAACTGTGTAACAGGAAAGTATTCAATGCTTATTACAGTCGCTTATCATACAACTGTAGAACTTGACGGTTTTATTAACGAATTGCAGAAATTTGGCAATACAGAAACACAAATCGTGTTTTCCACGGCAGTTGAACATAGAGGAATTGATGTATCTATATAAAAAACAAGGTTGTGTGAAATTAATCACTTACAACCTTGTTTTTGGTTTTACTTTATAGCATTTAGATATAGGTCTGATACATAGTCCCAATTAACTACGTTCCACCACTCAGAAATGTAGTCAGGACGTCTGTTTTGAAATTTCAAATAATATGCATGTTCCCAAACATCTAATGCTAAGATAGGTACCAATCCGTCACTAATTGGGTTATCTTGATTTGAGGTTGAAATAATTTCAAGTTCTTTGTTTTTATTTATTGCAAGAAAGGCCCAACCACTTCCGAATTTAGTTGTTGCTGCTTTTGCAAATTCATCTTTAAAGGCTTCGAAGTCTACGAATTTTTCATCAATAGCTTTGCTTAATTCAGATTTTGGTGTGCTCGCTTTAGCTGGTGACATAACATTCCAAAACATACTGTGATTAAGGTGACCTCCGCCATTATTTTTAACAGCCACACGTATATCTAATGGAATCTCCTCTAGATTTTCTAATAACCAGTCTAAGCCTTTATCATAAAGCTCCGGATGTTTATCTAAAGCAGCATTTAAGTTATTCACATAAGCTTGATGATGCTTGCTGTGATGTATTTCCATTGTTTGAGCATCTATATAAGGTTCAAGTGAACTGTATTCATAAGATAGTTTTGGTAATTCAAATTTCATAATTAATTCCTCCTAATAGTAAAGTTTATTATGTTATTATAATAATACAAATGATATTAATTGTCAAGTAATAATAATTATTAATATACAAAAAATAAAAAACTTAGCGTAAGGGGGTTTATTTTATCTGCTACTATTAATTTTTCCCCTGTCACATAGTTTTGTATTAGCTCATATGCTATATAACCATTTAATTTTGGGAGGTCGTCAATTGGAATATAATAACTTTTATAACACATACCCAATGACAAATTATCAATACAGGGTCTTTTCTCCCCTAGAACTAGATTACTATTCCTGCTATCAACCAATGTATAGAATAACGGAGGATACTGAGCTGCCTGACTTTTATTATGAAACTGAAGATGAAATACCCTACGAGAATACGATTTTTAATGAGGATAGAGCTCCACGTGATGTTGACAGAGTAGTACGAATGATAAATAGAGATGCAAGAAATGTCCTGAACGAATTAGAAAGGAGCGGAATAAATCAGAGGTTATTAAACTATTTAATAACCTCTATGGTATCCTACATTGATAGAAATTATAACAAATATAGAGGTCCCTTTGAGCAGAGGGTTCGAGTGGCAGAACAAGACTTGAGAAGAGGTTTGCCTTGGATATTTGACATATTTCGTGTGATGTCTGCTTCACCAGCTACTGTAGCAAGGCTTACTCAAATTGTAGTGAGAACTTCTCTGAGAAATCTCAGACCTGGACCACCTGGACCGCCCGGACCACCAGGACCTCAACCTATGCCTAGATAATAAAACCATAAATATGTTAACTAAAACATCTATATTATAAACATAAAACCCTTGGAAAACTTAATTTTTCAAGGGTTTTATGTTTTTTATTACTTATACTAAATTTTCATGTTTAACTGCTTGTGGGGATTGTTGAAGCCATTTATTATCAATCATAATATTCGCACCTTTTTTAATATACTTCATAACTTCAGCTGTATATTTAATGTATTTAGCCTGAAGGTCGCTTCGCATGGTGTCTGCCATAGACATACCAAAACTGCTTATCGCTGATGAAGTTAACATTGCTAAATGATTCATCATCAATTTTTCTGAGAAGGGTGAAACTACGGAGCTAGTTACAAATGAGTCTGAAGTAGATGGAATTGGAATGCATTCCTCAGTTAAGAGTCCATTTAATTCATAAATATAACTTGTCGCGATATCTTTGCCTTCAAAAAAATAATCAGAAACCTTTTCATTTTTAGAAACTTGACCAAATGCTGTAGTCATTGCTCTACCAACTAAATTCGCATAAATAATGGAGAAAATATGGGTTATTTCAATTGCAAGTAAAGATCTTTTTTCTCCAAACCAATCTGTTATGAAGCTTTGACTTTCTATATATTGAATTTCCTGAGTAACTTCTACACGTGGTGCTCTTATAAAAATACCCTCTGATAACTTTATATTTGACGTATTATTATAAAGATTAATGTTTTCAGTAATGCGATTGGAAAAATAAGCTCTTATGTCAGTACGTGCTATCTGATTCAAAATCAGAGTGTAATTATGCATTCCTGCTGTTGACATAGAGCATAAATAAGCCAAGTAGAAGTGATCAGTAAACAATCTAGGCGCATTTACATTTACATCATTATCATTAAATCCTTCAGGAATGGTCAGTTTCTCCTGATTAAATATATTTGTTAATTCTTGGATATGGTTGCTTGATAAATCTAAAGTTTGTTGTAAAATAGCACGAGTTTCACTATCATCTACATTGTTTAGATAATATTTCAATACACAAACAATCATAGTATCACTCATATATGAGTTCCATAAGCCTGCTATTTCTGATGAAATTAAAGGAATCTTCGTAGTATCTCCCATAAATATAACCTTCCTTCTCAATTTTATGTTAATAAATTTAGTATGCTCATTTTTATAAGTTAGTATGTTTGCATTAGCAATTTTTAATTAAATGTATTGTCAAAATTGGAAATAATGATTAAACTTGATGATATTCATTTTTATTTTTAAAAGTATGTAACGTTTTAATGAAAAATGTGACTAATAATATGAAAGGGGGATTTTAATGAAGCAAATAGAGAGTTTGTATATAATTTATAAGAAGGATGTATATATGTATCTTCTTTCTCTGACTCATAATCCTAACCTTTCAGAAGATTTATTGTCAGAAACCTTTGTAAATTCAATATCCTCTATGGGAAATTTCAAAGGACAATCATCAGTAAAAACATGGCTCTTTTCTATCGCCAGAAATTTGTGGCTTCAAAAAATTAGGAAAGAAAAACATACAGTTGAATATAATGACCTTTTAGAATTGTATGTATCAGATACTATAGCAGAAAGACTAATTACAAAAGAAACTGTAAAAAAAATCAAGAATCTATTATTAGAAAAAGATGAGCGTACTCAAACAATAGTAAATATGCGAGTAGAAGGATATAGTTTCGGTCAAATAGCACAAGAGGTAAATGTATCAGAAAGCTCGGCAAGGGTAATTGATTTTCGTACAAAAAAATGGATTAAATCCATCTTGGAAAAGGAGGAACTATGTTGAATATATCTTGCAATGTAATAATTGATTTAATACCGCTTGTAAAAGATGGGGTTGCAAGTGATGATAGCACTATATTAGTTAATGAGCATATTAAAAGCTGCGAGAGCTGTAAGTCTGAATTTGAAACCCTTCAAATCACTGAGTTAGAGCAATCATTAATTAAAGATAAAAAAATAATTTTTGCTATGAAACGCAGTATCTTTGTAACGCAGATTATTGTTCTTATAGCAGGTGGAATTTTGGGTGTGGCACTTACAAATTCTATGGGCTTATTTTATAACTTTATAATAATGCCTATCATCGGCGGTATTTCCGTTATTGCATTTAAACGAAAATGGTACTTGACTCCCATCGCAATTATTATAATAAATTATTTATCGCAAACTATAATGGCAATTGTGTCAGATGGATTTGAGTGGATATACCTATATATTGGATTACCTTACAGTATAATATATGCTGTTTTAGTTTGCCTGGGTGGAATCATCGCGATGCTCCTAAAATTTACATTTAAGAAGGAAAGGTGAAAAAAATGAAAAATAAAAAAAAGCTAACATTTAAAATATTTGCAGGAATAGTAGCTGTAGCACTTAGTGTCTGTATACCTTTTGTTACTAATGCTTTTGTTGGCAATCCAATATCACAAAGGATGGCAACCAAAGCTATAAAGCAATATGTAGATCTGAACTATTCTTCTTTGGACCTAGAAATAGAAAAGACAAGTTATGATTTCAAATTCGGAGAGTATGTCGCAATGGCTAAATCTAAAACCAGTATTGATACCAAATTTGCAATACATTATCATGGTGGAAAGGTTCAAAGTGATGACTATGAAAGCCACGTATTAAGTATGTTTAATACATCAATAAGAATTCCAGATGAATATTCTGCTATTGCAAGAAACCTCGTTGCTAAAGAACTTGGTTATGATAAGAATACTACAATGGTGAATTTTAATAAAGATGAATCTGGAAAGCTTTATGATGCTTTAAAGCTTGATATGAAATTTAACAAATCATTATTCATAAGTCCAGAAGTTGTAATCCGACTAGATTTAGGGGAAAATTCAATGGACGTTATTGCAAAAATTTTAACGGATGCGCATAAGGTATTTGTAGAAAACGATTGTAATTTCGTCAAGTATGGATTGTATATTCAAAATAGTGACATGTATTATGTAGATGTAAATAATGTTACTCCAGCTGATATTGAAAGTGGCAAGCTTACAAATCTACTTAAAAAGGCTAAAACTAATCGCAGTGGAAGCGGAATGAGTGTTTTAATTAAAGAAAAGAAAAAATAACAAAAGGAAATTTAATTATTTTTTTAAAATAAATAAATAAATTTCAAAAAAACCCTCTAATAAATCATATCATCTAACATATAAAGAAGTATAAAAGATAAATATGGGATAATGACTAATAACTGTTATCTACATAAGGATAATATGAGGAGGAATTAACATGAAAAATGCAAAATTAAGTTTATTTGTACTCGCTTTAACATTATCAATTGGTGTATCATCTGGGGTTTATGCTTGTGAAGAGAATAAAACAACTAGTGGTGTAAAACCAACTACTGTAGCACAAAAAATAGATTGCAAAGATGCAAAAACTCAGCAATGGGATGCAAAATTCCTTAAAAATCATGAAGATAAGAAAAACTTTGAAAAGTGTCACAAAGACTTCAAAAAGGGAAAAGAACATAAATACGACAAAGTTAAGCCAGTTCTTACTGTAGAACAAAAGGCAGCTTTAAAGGTTAAAATGGATAAAGTAGCAACAGTTAAAGATGCTAATAAAGTTTTGAAAACTACAATTATTAAAAATGCAGAAGCAGTTAAGGTAGAATTAAAAAGAATTGAAGATAGTAAGATAGTATTAGACCCAGTAGTAAAAACTGAAGCTGATTCAGTTTTGTTAGCTGTAAAAGATGCAACTACTAAGGAAGCTTGTGTAAAACCTGTAGTTACACCAGTTGTAGCACCTGTAGTACCCGTAGTTGATCCTACAGTACCTGTAGTACCTGTAGTACCTGTAGTACCTGTAGTACCTGTAGTGCCTGTAGTACCTGTAGAGAAAACTTACCTTGAAAAATTAAATGAAAGATTAGACAATGCACTTCTAAAGTTTACAGAAAAAAACACACAATTAACTACTTTAGGAACTAGACTTTTAAATGCTTTAACACTTATAAAATAGAATAGTTGTAAAAAATATAAAAGTCTTGAATTTAATTCATGGCTTTTATTTTTTAATTTGTAAAAATACGCACCAATAATGCATTGACCAAAAATCAAGGGGCAGGGACAAAACTTATAGTTAAAATTATGTAAGTTACATTAAAAGAAGGTGTTCATAGTGAACACCATTTATATACTATTAAAAGCATTTTTACCTTTGAATTGTTTTTAATTCATCAGTAGTTTTCAAGTTGTAGTTTGTACGTATTTCATCAACTGTATATGGAACTAATAATAAATTCCCTTTTTCATCCATACCTTCTGCTATTAAACACTCGATTGGTTTAAAATATAAGACATTAAAATAATAATTTGAAAGACCAGTAACAGTTCTATTGTCATTAAAAAGCTTTGTAACTTTTTCCGCCAAATTTTTATCTGAAAATAGAACAGGAGTTAGTTGTTTATCATTATTGGGAACAGCAAATGGAGTACATGCACATATATTATCTTTGATGTTATCTATTATATAAAATGGGTCTCCAACTTCCTGTTTAGTAAATAAAAATTTCGTTGAATTTTGCAAATGGTTAATTGAGTCCTCAATTTCTGTATTCATTAATAATCCTCCTCGTATAAAATAAACTAATTATAAATTATATTTTATATAATTTATAATTATGCTATCTGATTTGTAGATAAAACAAAAGGCATTTTATTTAAAAATGAAGGTAACCTCAAAGTGTTTAATTTCTTTCGTATCTAGATTTATATGTTATAATAAATGGAAATTAGTCTATTATGATGAGGGGGGTGCCATATTGAAATTAACTAAACAATTTAAAGAATTCATTGACAGCCAATATAGTAAACCAAGAGGAATTTGGGGAATGTATATTGGCGAAAAGATGGTAAAACAGCATCGACTTGAAACACTATGGACTATTAAGCTATTGAAACTTCAACAGGACGAAAACATATTAGAACTAGGATGTGGTGCAGGTTACGCCATGAAACTTCTACTAGAACAATCAAATGTTAGCCAAGTTGTAGGAGTGGATAATTCTCAATCGATTCTTCAGTCAGCGACGATTAGAAACCGAAAAGAAATACGTAAAGGAAGAGCGAGAGTAGTACAAGGAAATGTAAATCAGTGGGCTTTTCAAGATGAATATTTCACTAAGATATTTAGCATACATTCAGTTCATTTTTGGGACAACTTGCCTAAAATCATATCAGATATTTATAAGGCCCTTAAACCTGAAGGAACTATCATACTAACTGTTTGTAATGGCAAAAACGGAGAGACGTACAACGGTATAAAAAGCATGTTAGAAGAACAAATAATCCCTATTATGGAACAAAATAAATTTAAAAACATTGAATTGATAAAGGGTCCAGATTCTAGACAATTTCAAACGGTTGCAGTTAAAGGTTACAAGTAATACAAGTGGATTGTGTTGCGTTGATGCAAAGGGAAATACTTGAATAAAGGAGCTATTATATATATGAATTTTTATTTCGCACCTATGGAAGGTTTGACTGGGTATATTTATAGAAATGCCCATAATGCTTTTTTCAACAATATAGATAAATACTTTTCACCTTTTATTCCTGCAAATCAAAGCGAAAGTTTTAAAACTCGAGAATTAAATGATATTTTGCCTGAAAACAACCAAGGGCTAGTTTTGATTCCACAATTACTAACCAATAATGCAAAAGATTTTATTCATACTTCAAAGAAAATAAAGCTGTTGGGATATAATGAGATCAATTTAAATTTGGGATGTCCTTCTGGAACTGTAGTTTCAAAAAATAGAGGATCCGGATTTCTTTCGAAAAGAGAAGAACTTGATGTGTTTTTAGACGAAATCTTTTCTAAATCAATAACAAAAATCTCATTAAAAACCAGAATAGGAAAAGATAAGCCTGAAGAATTTTATGATTTAATCGAAATATTTAACAAATACCCTATAGAAGAGCTTATTATTCATCCAAGGATTCAAAAGGATTTTTATAAAAATAAGCCTAATTTGAAAATTTTTAAGGAAGCCTTGATTTTAAGCAAAAATCCTGTTTGCTATAATGGTGACATTTTTACAATCAAAGATTACAAGGAGTTTTCGGCTGAGTTCCCTAGTGTAGATACTTTAATGTTTGGCAGGGGATTATTAGGAAATCCGGGAATGATCAGCGATATTACAAATAATATTAAACTCGAAAAAAAATTACTAAAAGACTTTCATGATAAAATTTATGAAGATTATAAAAGAATACTCTTTGGAGATAGGAATGTCTTGTTTAAAATGAAAGAATTATGGTTTTATATGATTCCGGTGTTTTCTGATAATGCAAAATATGCAAAAAGAATTAAGAAATCAGAAAGATTATGCGATTACGATGAAGCTGTTTCAAGCTTATTCAGAGAACAGGATGTTTTAG
>Ga0209123_1000608_pt1 | contig 43405 bp, 30 predicted proteins | sample BarGraIncu00431A_FD_184500 | JGI IMG/M metagenome (GOLD analysis project Ga0209123, IMG submission 184500) | Arctic peat soil microbial communities from Barrow, Alaska, USA - Barrow Graham LP Incubations 004-31A (SPAdes) (version 2) | ecosystem: Environmental > Terrestrial > Soil > Wetlands >...
TTTCATCGGGTTCAAAGTGGTAAAGATAATTCCTGAAAAGACCTATCGCGGATTCGTTATCGTAATCACTGTTATTTCAGCCTTCTTGCTGTTAATCTGACCTGAGTTCGATCCAGACAAATATAGATTTCCTGAGTATTCAATTACACATTTACCCAATTAGCCAATTGCGCAACTTGCGCAACTTGCGCAAGTTGCGCAATCAATCAGTTGGTTCATTCCAAACCTACTCGTTACCGAATCCACGTTATTCCAGTTTCTTTTTGTCCTTTACAATTTCTCCATTTACCACAAAAGTTATTGATTCGGCCATATTGTTGGAGTAGCTTGCAGGGGCATCTCTTTTACCACTTCCTCACTTCCTCACTTCCTATTTCATTTTTCTCATTTTTACACTTTTGATTTCAAAATGCGTTTTTACGAAAAAGGAAGTGAGGAAGTGAGGAAGTAAGAAAGGGTGACTCGTCCTGAATTTTGGTTATTTTACCTGAAAATCTATTTCAGAATAACTCAGATAAGACATCTTTTTCTAATTGTTGCCTGGGACGAATTTTAGTTCATTAAAACGTTATTCCAATTTCTTTTTGTGCTTTACAATTTCTCCATTGACAACAAAAGTAATTGATTCGGCCATATTGTTGGAGTAGCTAGCAATGCGTTCAATCAGATTAACAATGATCAGTATATTTGAAGCCACTAAAACGACTTCCGATTTATTCATCATTTCATTCAATATCTTTTCGGCAATACCTTCACAGTCTTCCTTTAAGGTAGCGGAGCGAGAATATATTTTCTTGCAGTATTGAAGGTCATGTGTTTCCAATAAACTCAAAACATCAGCAAATATGAGTGATGTTTCTTTTGCAATCTTGTCAACACCAAAATTAGAAACAAGAGGGCGGTAATCTTCCAGAGGGGCTATCCGTTTAGCAATGTTGACTGCATGATCACCTACCCGTTCCAGATCATTGTTAATTTTCAACGCTGATAATATATAGCGGAGGTCGCGGGCTACCGGATTTTGCAAGGCAAAAATATTCTGGCATAGCTTGTCAATTTTGACATCGAGTGAATTAATTTCATGGTCGTTGTTGATCACTTCTTTGGCAAGCTTTACGTCGTATTGAATCAACGCAATTAGCGCATCATTGACTTGTTTATTCACCTGTGAACACATTTTTACCACTTTTGCTGAGAGTTTTTGGAGTTCCAAATCGAAGATTCTGTTGCTTTCCATATTTTCTTATTTTTTAGGATTTCAAGGATTAAAGTCCCGAGTACTCGGGATGGATTGGGCGCTCAATCTTCCCCGAGTACTCGGGGTTAAACCCGCATGTCAAATATTCAGCACGCAATCGTTAATCATTAATCGTTAATCCACAATCGTTATTCCCTTTTCCTTATTTCTTATTTCTTATTCCTCGTTTCTTATTTTTTTTTACTTTTTACTGAATACTGATCATGGAATACAGACCACTGACCACTGATCACTTCTAAATCAACCAAATCTACCAGTGATATAATCCTCCGTTTGTTTCTTCTCTGGATTGGTAAATATCTTTTTTGTTTTATCGAATTCTATCAGCTCACCTAAGTAGAAAAAGGCCGTCAGATCGCTGATACGAGCTGCTTGCTGCATATTGTGTGTAACTATAACGATGGTATAATTCTCTTTCAATTGTACGATCAGCTCTTCAATTTTTGAAGTTGAAAGTGGATCAAGGGCACTGGCAGGTTCGTCCATGAGCACAATTTCAGGATTTACCGCCAAAGTACGCGCAATGCAGAGCCGTTGTTGTTGTCCTCCTGAAAGGCCCATGGCAGAGTCAGCCAAACGGTCTTTTACTTCATCCCAGATGGCAGCATTTCGTAGTGCATTTTCAACAATTTCATCAAGTTGCTTTTTGTTCTTCACCCCGTTTATTCTGGGTCCATAGGCTACGTTTTCGTAGATTGATTTTGCAAAAGGATTTGACTTTTGAAATACCATTCCTACTTTTTTGCGCAGGGTCACTACGTCTATATTCTTATGGTAGATATTAATGTTGTCAATTAGAATTTTCCCTTCAATTGTCACTCCATCAATCAGGTCGTTCATGCGATTGAGGCTGCGCAGAAAAGTTGATTTGCCACAACCCGACGGTCCTATAAAAGCAGTTACCTTTTTCTCCGGAATACTGATGGATATATTATTAAGCGCCATCTTGGTTCCGTAATGCAAAACCATGTTCTCTGTATGTATTTTTTCAAAAGCCATAATTAGTCAGTTTTCTTTTTTCTGATTCGATATCTTAGGATGATAGCTGAAAAGTTGAGGATAAATGTAAGCATTAAAAGTACAAGGGTTGTGCCAAACTGAATGGGCATGGTCTTGTCGATATTGGCTGATTGAGTGGTCATTACATAAATGTGATAGCCAAGAACCATGAACTGATCGCTGAGTGAACCGGGGAGGGTAGCCACATAATAGGCCACACCGGTAAATAGGATAGGCGCCACTTCACCTGCTCCACGACTCACGGCCAGAATGGTTCCGGTCATAATGCCTGAAATAGATCCGGGGATTACAACCTTCCAGATGGTTTGCCATTTGGTCGCTCCAAGTGCCAGACTGGCTGCTCTCAATTCTTTGGGAACAGTTTTTAAGGCTTCTTCAACCGATACAATCACTACAGGCAATGTCAATAATGACATGGTCAGACTGGCCCATAAAATATTTGGCTGTCCCCATTTTAACTGACCTCCCAGAAAGGTATTGTCCATTTGGGTACCTACAAATTTAATGAAAAATCCAAGTCCGAATAACCCGTAAATGATCGACGGAATGACTGCAAGCGTACGAACAGCAAAGCGGATGGATTGGGCAATAATTGAACTTTCTTTGGCATATTCTGTGAGGTAAATGGCAGTGATGGTTCCAAACGGAACAGCAGCTATCGACATCAGAATTACCAGCAGTGCAGTGCCATAGATCGCAGGGAAAATTCCACCCTTGGTCATTCCGTCTTCAGGGAAACTGGTTAGGAATTCCCATGAAATCTGATCTTTTCCACCGATGACGATAACTGTAAACATCACCACAACTATAGCGATGATGATGAGGGCTGAAGAAAGTGTAAGACCTTCTATCAGAATACCTTTTATATTTTTCTTGAAGCTCTTGATCATTTTCCCTGTATTCTTTTCATTAATTTACCCTTCACATAAAACTCAGCAATGGCATTGATTATAAACGTAAAAATGAACAACACTGAGCCGATGAGAAAAAGCACATTGTAATGGGTGTCGCCAAAAACCACCTCAGCCATTTCGGCGCCAATGGTAGCAGCCAATGTACGAACCGATTCAAAAGGATTCAATCCCATCTGAGCTGCATTTCCTGTTGCCATCAGTGCAATCATTGTTTCACCAAATACACGTCCAATACCCAAAAGTACAGCGGCAAAAATTCCTGGAGTAGCAGCAGGTAGTATCACGAAAAAGGCAGTCTGCCATTTGGATGCTCCAAGGGCCAGGCTGGCTTCATAAAAAGTTTTAGGCACTGCCGTCAATGCGTCTTCTGTAATGGTAAATATAATAGGAATCGCTGCAATACCCATGGCAATACCACCCACAAATGAGTTCAATCGGGTGGAGTAATGAAATATTTCCTGTAAAAATGTGGCCAAGACCATTAAGGCAAAAAACCCAATGACCACAGAGGGAAATCCGGCAAGCATTTCGATGGTTGGTTTGATAATTTCTTTTAACCTCTTTCCAGCGAATGAGGCAGTGTACAAGGCTGCCATAATTGCCAACGGAGCTGCAAACAGAATTGAAATAATTGTGATCTTGAACGTTCCGATAATGAGTGGCCACAGTCCAAAACGTGGTTTCTCCGATACAGGGTACCATTCTTTTCCATTTAATGATTGGAGGGCCGACCGATTATCGTCCACTCCACTTCCTGAGCTTACATTGTAGGAATCATCAGTTGATGAGGCCGTTGCTGTACTATCGGTTACTTCACCATAGGTTTCCTGAACGTCTTCAGCGACAGGCTTATCAGTCACTTCACCGTAAGTTTCCTGAGCCTGCACCGTATCGGTAATTTGAGTAGCCTGGGAGGTTTTCTCTGAACTAAAAATTGGAATTGACTCCCTGAATACAAAAAAGAAAATCAGGATGATAATGGCGATCGAAAGAAATGCCACTCCCTTGATGATTTTCTCAGCCAGGTAATCACTCCACCTAAATTTCCTTTGTGTAATATCCATAATCCCGATAGCTATCGGGACTGAACTGGAAGGCCTTGATTTTTTCTTTTTAGTTTTTTTAGTCATTGATCATTTCCCCTGATTGTGATTCTAAAAAATGAATCCAGCGGACTACTTTCAGTTGAAAATAATCCGCCAGATATCAAATTTGTGCTGTGTTAATTGAATTACATTTATAATTATTTTACGGGGAAATAACCCACTTCAACAACCAGCTTCTGTCCTTCAGGACTTAAAATCCAGTCGATGTAATTTTTTATGGCACCTGTTGGTTTGTTCTTCAGGTACATATATAGGAAGCGGGTGATAGGATATTCGCCGGTTTTAATGGTTTCAGCAGTTGGAATAAATCCAGCGCTTTTATCATCCTTTTTAACTTTACAAATTTCAATCCCTTCAGCATAAGCTGCACCACCGTATCCAATGCCGTTGACATCCTTTTTCACTGCATTGACCACTGCGGCTGTTCCGGGTAAAGTCTGACAGTTAGAGGCATAATCACCTTTTACAACGTTTTCCTGAAAGAATACATAAGTTCCTGAACTGTTTTCACGACCATAAAGTTTAATTTCTGCATCAGCTCCTCCAACTTCTTTCCAGTTCTTGATATTTCCCTTAAACATTTCACCCAATTGTTTAATCGTGAGTTCTTTTACTTTATTTGAAGGATGCAAATAAATGGTGATACCATCTTTAGCACAAGCTACTTCAACGCCCAGAGAATTGTATCTGGCTTTTAGTTTATCCTTTTCAGAAGGTTTCATTTTACGACTGGCATTGGCAATGTCGGTTGACCCATTGATCAAAGCTGAAATTCCTACTCCTGAACCGCCACCTGTTACCTGGATAGAAGTATTTGGATTGGTTTTCATGTAAACTTCAGCCCATCTCTGAGCAAGGATAACTAAGGTATCCGAACCTTTTACCACGATCTTATCTGCAGCAGGTGCAAAAGCAAACCCTACCATCCCCAGTAAAATGGCGATCACTGCGAATTTTTTCATATTAATTGTTTTCATTGTTTCCTTTTTTGAGAATTATAGCTTCTTATTTCTTATTTAGATACAAATTTAACGAATTGTAACGAATTACACGAATTGCTTCTCCTAAAATAATACACCGCAACTCCTTATTTATTATTACTTATTACTTATTTCGTTATTTCGTTAATCCCGTATGTCAAATGATCGGCATGCAATCGTCCCGAGTACTCGGGATCTTTAATCTTTAATCGTTATTCCTTTTAAAATTTGGCCTGTATTCTTAATGTAAGCATGTTGTTGTTAACATTTTTGCTGTAATCAAGTCCTTTAGCAACTTTCGTTCCGTCAACTTTGGTATAATCTTCGGTCAGGTAACTAAGGCCGGTAGTCGCATCAACTCCAACTTTTTCGTTCTGAACGATGTCATAATCCAAAGAAATTCTGATATTATCATCAAAATAGTGATGCAAGGCAAAGCCAAAAGTTGAAGTAGCCAAATCGCTTTTACCACTTCCATAATTTGCTAAAGCAGGATTTGTGCTTGTATAACCTTTTACTTTTATTTCTTTTCCTTTGATATCAGTGTTTGGATCGTAATAATCGTAACGGAAAGCAAACTGGTTCTTTTTACCAAGGTTCTTTATAAAATAAAGATAGTATCCTGCAAAATTATTTTGAAAATTTGCTTTCCCAGGAGCTGTTACTGTAGCACCATCGGCTGCAAAAACCGGAGCATATCCAATGCTTGCATTTTTACCTGCGATGTATTCACCTTTCACAGACAAACCACCTAGTATATCGGCAAACAATTGAAATTCACCACCTACCCAATTTTTTTTAACTGGATCACCTAATTTAACATTACTAATAGTAGTATAGTCACTGCTTAAAGTATTAATTGAATTTGATTTTATTGATCCGTAGTAACCGTGAGCTCCAAAATCAAGTCCGCCAAAACTTCCCAGGCTAAGATTATAGGTGGCACGAACCATGATGTCTTTATAGTTGTCGATGTCTTTGTTTTCGTTGTTATTCAGGTTAACGCCTGCACTGTTGTTGATCGTTAAACCATCATTGCCATTAAGTAAAGCAAATTGTAAATGGATTGGCAGGCTGGAGGGATTGTATTCTAATTTGGCTCCAAGGGCACGTTCTCCAGGATAAAGTGTACGGATGATTAATGAACGTTCCATCATTTCACGCTGGCTCGATGAATATTCAACTTCATAGTTGGGACGGTTAAATTTACCGGCCCATAAACTGAAAGACTTGGTCCAACGATCGTTTAAAACTACATAGGCATCTTTTAATGCAATCGCACCTGGAGAAAAGTCGGGTTGCAATACGAATTTCACACCATCAGCTGCTTCATAAGTAAATTTCACCCTGACACGTCTTAATGAAAAATAATTGGAAGGATAGATACTTGGGTTTTCAAAATTCTGCCATTGTGCCTGAATATAACCAGAAACTTTAATCTTGCTCAATTTCTGTAGGTCGGCTTCATCGGTTGCAAGCCTTTCGGTTATTCCGCTTACTTTGTCATCTACTTCTGACAGTTGTTCCTTTACGGTTGCCTCTTGTGCGTTGGCTTTAAAAATAAAAGCTGAAAGCAGCATTAAAATAATTAAACTAAGTCTTTTCATATTTCTCATTATTAAATTTGGTTCTCATTAAATGATGATGCAAATTTTCATTATTACTATTACAAAACGATTACAGTATTATTAATTATTGATTACATATTTTTCAAGTACCAATAGTTTAGTGAATTTTTTATTGGGTTACCCATTACAAAAACATTTCAACTTAGTTTTTTCAGTCAGTTAATTTTTTACTCCTTCACTTTTAAATTAATTGCTACCTCTTCATCCTAAAGGCATTGAGTTTCAATTCTAAAAACAATCAAGTAAAAATTGAACTTCAGACTTCAATATAATAAGTTAATATTGGTTATTAATAAAAGGCTTCTTCCGTATTTCGGAGGAGGCTTTTTGCAATAAATTAATTCATGAGGTGTCCCATTTTAATCTTTTTTCCTTAGTTCGATCGAATGACATTTACAAATATTCATTTTTCTGTATATTTCACTCGTCTTTCTATACATTTCAGTCAAAGCAATTGTATATGTGCATGTCTGCATTGAGAGGCATTGGATATTCAAACGATCTATTTGGCATACATACAAAACTCAGATTTTTATTCAGAAGTCGATCCCAATAATTAAATATTCGTCCCTATTTTTATAATGCTGAATAAAATATATTGTATTTACTTGGAAAACTTCCAGATATCCCATCAAGGTACAAAGTTAAAATTGCTGATTATTCAATTACCTTTTGGGTCGAACCCATGTGGAATTACAAGAAGGGATGGATTTCTATGTAATAGGGAGTTTAGCCAGTCAAAGAGATAAGTTTTCAACCGGTTTAAAATGTGTTCGTCAACTTCCAAACCTATAGCAATCCTATAAAAAGGCTATACCAACCCTATACTAACTTTATGATAGCAAGACTTAATATAGGGTCTGAATAGAATTTGAATAGTGTTGGATGCAGGTAATTAACAAGAATTTCTGACTTATTGATTTCAGAAGAAGTAAACAATGGAATGAAAATATAGTAATTTTATAGAACTAGAACCAACTCTCAATAACATTAACGACGGATCGAAATTGAAAATAAAAGCTTTTCTATTGCATGAACAAAATCAGAAACCATCCTGTGAATTCATTTTCCAACAAAGAATTTAATACCAGGGCATTAGAGTTGTTTGTTTTCTTAAGTCGATGTGAAATAATTAAGTATTTTGTCACTAATTAGGATGAAATTTACATTCAATAAGTTGATAATTAAATTTTTATACACTATATTAGTAAAAAATTTATAATCCAAATTTCTTATGAAAGAATTAACCAAAAATGTTGAAGGTGATAAATCACCAGACAAGCTATCTGATACAAATAAAGGCACATCTAAAGCAACTGTGAGTAAGTCGCATGTGTCAGTGAATAATGACAATACAAAGTCCGGCAAATCTTCGACCTACAAGAATTTAACGAGTAGTTCACCAAAGGGAACACATGAGAATAAGACTGCTTATGTGGATAAAAGGGTAAATCCTAACAATAAAAAAGATACTCTTACAGAAGAGAAAATGGAGTCTAATAATTTCTCTATAAAGGGAAAGACTGAAGGTGAAAATAGAATTCAAAAGGAGGCTGGAACTGATAATAAATCAAAATCAAAGGAAGAGACTGAAAACGCGAATTCAGGAAATAAGCACAAGAAAAAGTTAATAATTATAAAAAAGAATGCTAAAAAGGCGGAAGAAAAGGTTGATAAGCTTAAAAAGAAAGTTAAAAAAGCAATCAAGAAAGATGTTAAAATCAGTAAACTAAAAGGCTTGAATGAAAAGTTTAAAGAAGCCTTTGGGAAATTGATGAGTAGTATCAAAAAGCTTAAAAAGGCGAAGAAATAATTAAGTCTTTTTAATAAATTATAAGGCAAAAGTTCATTTAACTATTCGTGCAGCGATAAATTTGTTTGAATTATAATAACAAAGGGAAAGTCGTTAGGCCTTCCCTTTGTTAAGTTATAAATTGATTTTGCAGATTAAAACAAAATAATGATTGATATTTTTCAGCTATTTATAAGATCTGCTGACGCTATAAATCAAATTCCCTTTTGTGCCTACAAAAGAAACATTGATGCTATCCCCTTTCAGCGAAACAACCGAGAACGCAGGTTCGGAGTGGCTAAAGACAGACATTTCATTTGAGCTATTTGGGCGCGTTTCTCCTCCTGTACCGGTTACAATATAATCAACTTTACCTCCTTTTTCGCGAAGATGCTGCAAATCATGGTCATGGCCACAAAAATAAAATTGGGCGTGGTACTTTTCAAGCAATGGTTTTACTCGTTGAATCATTTCTTTGGTGTTTCCGTGCTTTGTACTTGCGGAATAAATTGGATGATGTCCGAAAACAAGAATGCATTGTTCTTTAGAATTTGCAAGTACATCTGTCAGCCATTTCATCTCTTTTGCAGTGTCCTGCTTAACAACGTCCGGGTATCCTTCCTTTTTCCAGTATTCATTAACAAGTGGAGGGGTATCGAGAAATATGAAACGGGCAGAAACCGATTCGTTCACCTTCCTTGCAAAAGTGTAATAACGATCTGTCATTCTCCATCGACGGCTGATTTTTGAATAGTCAATTTCTGCCTGGCTATTGCCTTTATAATCATGGTTCCCTAAAACAGGATACCACTCAACCTGTAGTGAATTTGCTTTATATACATTCTCAAAATTAGCCATCCATAGCGGGTCCTGAGTTGATGCGACTCCACTAATCTGGAAATTATCACCACAACTGACCACGAATTTAGCATTGATACTATCTGCCGTTTTCCCCATTTGATCAGCAACCTTTAACTGATCACCATAACTATTCCACCCCCAATCGCTGACAATCATGAAGTTGAATGCTTTACCAAATGTTTTTGACGTAACAATAGGTTCAGGAACAATCGTTTTTTGAGTCTGAAATTCACTACAGGAGATGATAGAAATGCAGGACACGAACATTGCAAAGACGATGAATTTAATTTTCATTTGAATTGTATTTATTCGATGATATTTTTGAAAGTATAAAAGGAACACCCATGACTGCTATATAAGTATCAATGTCATGGGTGTTTAAGGTAATTCAAGAGCAGTTTTTAAAAACCAGTTTTCGATTATTATTATTGAGGTGCGATATCAAGAATTACAAATGAATTTGGAATTAATGTTGCCTTTGTAGTGCCTGTTTGAGCTTCAAAATCAGCAGAGGAAAGATAAAGGTGATGAGTTAGTTTATTCAAAGTAATCGTTTTTGCTCCTTTTTGAGTCTTGACAGTTTCTGAAACAACAAACGAATCTTTGCTAACTTCTTTCACAATAGTAACAGTCCCTTCACCATTCGAACTATAAGCACATTTCAAAGCCGGGTCGAATGCAGCGCCATCACACTTTTCGCCTATGGGCAAAGTGGTGATCACTTTTCCTGTTTCAGAATCCACAACAACCATTAGTTTATTTGCACAAACACTGAATAAGCGATGGATTTCGTTATCCAAAGCCAAACCTGTTGGTTCAGTTCCGGGAGCAATTGACCACACATTTTCAACTTTATAGCTACTTGCATTAATAACCGCAATTTTACTGGCATCTTCCAGATTCACATAAATCTTACCCTTGCCATCAGTTGCACAAGCCTCAGGATTTCCTTCAAATGCAATCGTTGCAACTATTTCATTGGTTTCAGCATTAATTACGGTCGCATTATTTGAATGGCCATTGAACACAAATACCTTCTGGCTGAAAGAATCAAAAAATATGGCATCAGGACTTTTTCCTGTAACCTCAATTTTCTTAATCACCTTGAATGTTTTGGTGTCAAATATGGTAACCGAGTTATCATTTTTGGTGCTGATAAAACCTTTATTTAAAGCTGGTGCAATGGCAATACCATGAACTCCATCAAGACCTGTTATTTTTCCAAGAACTGTACCCTTGGCCTGATCAACTACCTGAACCATTGTTCCATGTGATACATAAACGCGGCCTGAAGTATCATCCGAAAACAGATAATCCCATTTTTCATTCCCATCGAGATGAAATTTGTTTGCGATTTTATATGCTTCTTTTGGAACATTGGCTGAATGAACCAACCCTGAAGTTAAAAGTACAAGGAATACTAAAGTTATATTTTTCATTTCTTTATTGGAAAAAAGTTAATATTAAATAACAGGTTTGGTAGTCGGTAAATGCTTATTGCCAGCTCCATTGCCAGGATATGCTCCCATATCGCTATTCAAATTCATTGCAGATCCAACTGAATAAAAATTCATAGAAGCGCTGGTTGTTCCGGTTCCAATAGCAGGAGAACCTGCCTTTAAGGTAGGAACATTATTGTCTACAATGTCAACCGTAATATCATTGTCCCAGTTGGTAAATACCGATCCACATGCAGTGAGACCTGCAGCAATTTTATCAGTTGATTGTTGTATCCCGGCAGATCCTAAAACATAGGGCATGTTAGTAAATGAGTCTACTTTAGCATCATACATGTACATGAGGTTATTGGAGTATTTGCAATTATTCACATCAGCTATTGTTGAAATATTAATACCATTGCGACAGCCTACAATTACGTTATTATAAATGTTGGCAGCAGCAAACTGGTCAATCAGGATTGCTGATGAAAGCTCGCCCACTTTTCTCCAATTCCCATTGACAATGGTATTGTTATAAATATTCCATTTAGTTTCTGGTGTTAAAACTACTTTACCGGTATTGAGTTTTATACCACTATTTGCTGAACTCCAGATATAGTTATATGCAATGTCACCATGTGCACCGGCTTTAATGTTAAATAAATCACCATCGGGACCACCTAAACGTTGCATCACATTTCTTTTAATACTACATGTAATATTTCCGGCTAGATGTACACCGTCATCAATTCCACCAAACATCCAGTTGTCCTCAAAAATAATTTTAGTTCCTGCATCATAGCTCTGACTGCCTTCAACATCGAAACTAGCCTGTGCACTGCCAGTTGCATCTGGACCACCGGTGTAATTAATGTGGGTAAATTTAATGCTTACATATTTGGCTGTTGAATCAATAAGAAATCCACCCCAATAGCCCGATAACCCAAGATTGGCATAGGCAGTTCCAGGATCTTGAACAGAAAAAGTAATCGGTTTTGCATCTGTACCATTACTTATAAGCGTACCTGCAATTTCGATTCTGTAATTTCCAGTGGCAATGATTTTTGCCCCCGGTGAAACACCAAAGGAATCAGTTGCATTAACAATCATATCGCCATCAAGGTAATAAGTCGAATCCTGTTTCAGACTACCTTTCAGAGTACCCTTTAAATGACTGCTTTTAATGAAAGAACCGGCAGGCGGTGGGTTGTTGCTTGTACTTGAGACTAAATCTGAGCTCTTCTTGCAAGCAAAGAACGACACTGCTATTAAACAAGATAATAAATAATAATTAAGATTTTTCATAATTGTAAAATTAATTGATTATTAAATGGAATATTTTAATCCAATAAATATGCTCTGATAATTATATGATTTTTCGACAACTGTGCGGTCATCTTTTATATAGCGTTCAAGGGGGCTATTCAAAATATTGGAGGCTTTAGCATTCAGGGATAACCTTTTTCCGATCTTTTGTTCAAGTGAAAGACCCAGGTTATGGTAATTGTCCTGATAAATGTCTTTACCATAAGCATCGCTTGGTGTTACTAAATTGGTACCTTGCATCGTATAAGTAAGGCTTGATTTCAGACCCCAATGTTGATTCCGGTAAGCTAGACCAACATTTATCAGATGGGGCGATTGGCCAACCAGTGGACGGGTTTCAATTTTTGTAATTGTATTCTGGTACACATTATTTTCGATAACAAAATAATGCTTGGGTACATCAACCGCCGAATTAGTATATGTATAATTGCCGGTTAATCCGAAATTTCCGAAGTATTTCATAAACACTAGTTCCAAACCGTAATTCGTGCAATTGGCAATGTTTTGAAATGATCTATTATCGCTACCGGATTTTACAATTTCTTCAATAGCATTGTTTATTTGTTTGTAAAATACTCCGGCAGTAAATACTTCTTCCTGTTTGGGATAAATCTCATAACGCAGATCAACACTGTTTCCTGTGGCATGTTGTAGGTTTGGATTCCCAGTCGATCCTCCCGCACGCGGATCAGAATAGGGAATAATTTCGGTAAAACCTTGTCTGTTAATGGCCTGATAAACTGAGAAACGAAGGTTTTGCTTTTCAGTGATCTTGTAGGTCAGATGCAAACTGGGCAAAATGTCAAAATAGCTGAGTGTAGAGCTTGCAACCGGTACTTGTAAATTGTTCTGGTTATGCTGGTTTGTCATATAGGTGAACTCAGCCCTTGCCCCGGTGAGAATTTGAAATTTCCCAAATGAGGTGGTAACCATTGCATAAGCTGCTTCAATATCTTCCCAAGCTCTGTAGTTGCCAGGGTTCAGTTTGGCATTTCCTTTTTGCTGCTGATCGTTCTGCTGATTCGAAAGAGGAACCGTCAGAAGGTCCGGATTAGGGTAGCTGGCATAATCGGGCGTTGGGTCAAAAAAGTATTCATTGGCATAATTTTTCCTGAATTTACGCCTGGCCATGCCTCCTGCTTTAAAATCGAACTCGTGACCATAAACCAGGGGTTTATAGTTAATATTCAGATAAGCTGATTCGTTTTCATCCTTATTCCATTGCCAGTTTCTTAAAACTGGTCTTGAATAATTAAGCGTAGCAGGACTATTATTGCCTAATTTTGATAATATAATACTGGCAAAATCCGGTGAGTTGGATTTAGCACTGCTATATAAAACGGTCCAGTCAATAGCAAGCTGGTCAGAAATTTTGTGTTCGCCTTGCAAGGTAGTAGTGGAGAGATCTGTAATGTCAGACTCTGTTTGGGTTTCAATCGGACGGAAGTTTTGTCCGCCATTTTCGACCTGTCTATCTGAAAATTCTCTTACCCGTAATTCATTGCTTTGAAACAATGAACTGAATAATGAAATTTGGTTGTTTGCATTGAATTGATAATCCAACTTAATGTATCCACCATATTTTTTTTGACTTTTACTGAAAACCTGATGTTCCCAATAGTCAACCACATTTTCATTTGTATTAGGATCAGATGAGTAACTGGTATAATCATAGGTATTTGCCTGTGAATTATTTTGTATGCTCACTGCAAATAATACCCCAAGTTTACTGTTAATAAATCTTCTGCCACCCGAAAAATTCAAATCCAAATCAGGGAGGGCCTTTTTAGGCTGAACGACCAAATTCTTTCTGGGGAATTCTGATTCCTGGGCCAGATAATCAGGTCCATGTATGGTACTAAAATCTTTTGCAGCAACAGAGCTGTTGTCGAAAGTTAAGAAGTCATGATTGGTATAATACATATTATAACCTGAACCTACTTCCATTTTAAAGAATGCCTTATCAGAGGCTTGTTTCATCTTTATATTGACTGTACCGCCCAAAGCGTCGCCTTCAACTTCAGGAGTTAAAGATTTTATCACTTCAATCCGTTCGACCAAATCCGATCCAATCATGTCAAGAGATGCTGATCTGCCCGTTGAACTGGTGCTGGACATGGCAACTCCATTCAACATCGCGCTGTTATATCTGGGAGGCATCCCCCTGATAACTACCTGGGCATTACTTCCGGTACTGTTTTTTATCATTGAAACACCAGACACCCGTTGAAGGACATCCGCTACATTTAAATCCGGCAATGATTCGATGGTCTTTGCACTAACGATATTTATAACCTGATTGGAGTTTCTTTCTGAATTACGGGCGCTGATATCGGTACTTTGATCAACATGGGCTGTAATACTGACCTGGCTTATTTCTTCGATTTTTTCCTCAAGCTTGAAATCGAAGAGCTGAATTTCAGCTTCCCCAATTGTCAGTTTTTGCTCATCAGAGTGGTAACCCACATTACTGCATTTGATCTCGTAATCACCTCTCGGTACATTTTTAAAGAAGTAAGATCCATCTTTACCTGAGACTGTCCGAAGTTTCAATTCTTTGATGTAGATATCAGAACCTACAAGTACTTCACCTGTTTTTACATTACTAATTTTTCCTTTGAGTACTTTAGCAAAAAGAAGATTGGAAAAAGAAATTAGTATTACCACCAAAAGTATTGCTCGACGCATATTCTTTATTTTAGCGTCAAAAGTAGATTTGCGGTATTACATAAATATTAAAAAAAGAATACAATTTCTGCAATTAAAATAAGATTTGAATAAACTATCTCAACTTTGGAGGAATAGTCTTCCTGGAAAATTAGTGCCGGATCTTTAATACTCTCACCCTTGACAAACAGTACATATAGACCATACAGGACATCTGGCAATTACCTGGCAGCTGATCGCAAGTTTTGATACCATTGGCAGGTTGACCGTGATTGAGAAAAACTACACAAGCAGTGGGGCCACACAATGGTTGTTTTCAACTACATAAAGATAGGTAATCAACTGGCAATTTTTAAAACAAATGAAATCAAATATCTGACATATGTTAAGGTTGGTATTGCGATAAGAGTCTTTATAATTTCAGACTTCCAAGACCTATTGCTGTAAATCAATAATTTAGCAGTTACTCCTCGTAAATTGATACTGCAATATATTTGAATTTTCACAATGTTACGGTGCATCTTTGCGAATATTAAAGTGCTGAATATCATTACTAATATATCGTAATCTATTCTGCATTTTTTAAAATAGCAGCACTATACTTTACGATAGTCTTGGAACTCTGAATTTAAAAAGAATTACACGAATATACGAATTACATGAATTTAAAACAAATTTCAGGTCTATTGTCGGTCAACTTATATCGTGAGTTCGAAATAAGCAACACAGTAAAAAACCCATTATCCAAAAGTGGGTTTGGCAATATTAGCTTCCATGCTTTCTGCAAAAAGCACTCAAATCTAAATAGGTAGAATCCCTGATATACTTCTGCTTCATTTCTGACAAGACCGCCAAACCGCCAAGACCGCCACTTGTCATTTTAATCTTGTAGGGAGCGAATGTACCATTAAAATGACAAGTGGCGGTCTTGGCGGTTTGGCGGTCTTGGCGGAAAATTGGAGGTCATTGTCAAAGCCTAAGATTAAATTCTGTTTTATGAATTATTCACTTATTTCAAACTCAAGTTTATAGTGACGTATCATAAAACAACTTTAGGCAAAAAGAAACTCCTTGGACATTAAAATATCAAAAAGACAAAAGACAAAAGTCAGTTTCTACAATTGTCCAATTGAAATTGTTCAGGCCCCCCTCGCAAACATCAGATCCTGAGCTGAGTTTGAGGGGATCCCGAAACAAGTTCGGGATGACGCTTCGAAGATGATTGCAGTAGACTTTGAAGCTTTGAATAATGCAGTGTCATTATTTAAGTGAAATGACAATAGTCTAACAATTTTCCATTCTTTAACTCATCTATTATACAAAAAAATCCTACCTTGCAGTCTCTTTTTGTGTAACCTTGATTTGCTATGAGTCTATTCCAGAATTCAGTAGAACAGAAGTATTTAAACCAGCTTGATGGAAAGCTGGTTGATTCGAAATACGCGGAGTTTAAATCTTACTTTGGCAGCGCTGCGATTCAGGAAAATATACGCAACAGCAAGGAAGAACAGTTTCAGGAAGGCTTTCTGAGAGAGCTGTTTGTGAAAATACTGGGATACACGCTCAACCCCTCTTCCAACTTTAACCTGACCACCGAATACAAAAACGTTAAGGATAGCAAAAAAGCGGATGGAGCGATACTTACCAACAATGGAGCAAACTCCCATGTCGTCGGGGTAATTGAATTAAAGGGAACCAATACGACAGATTTAGGCAAGATTGAATCGCAGGCCTTTGGATACAAAAACAATCAACCGGATTGTGTGTATGTGATTACCTCCAACTTCGAAAAGCTTCGATTCTATATCGACAATGCCATTGAGTTCATTGAATTCAATTTGTTTACCCTCACCAAGCACAATTTCGACCTGCTCTATTTGTGTTTGTCGTATGAGAGCATTGCAAAAGGGATTCCCAAAACGGTAAAAACAGAATCCGTTAGCCATGAGGACATTATTACCAAACAACTGTACAAGGATTATTCACAGTTTAAACGGGAATTGCATCACAACCTGGTGGCACAAAACCCACAATTCGACGAACTAACGATCTTTAAAAAGTCGCAAAAGTTACTGGACAGGTTTCTATTCTTGTTTTTTGCTGAAGACCGGCAGTTATTGCCTCCCAACTCGGTACGATTAATACTGAATGACTGGAAAGATTTACAGGACCGGGATGTTGAGATACCTCTTTACAACCGGTTTAAAAAATACTTTGATTACCTTAACACCGGATTTAAAGGCAAGCGATACGATGTATTTGCGTACAACGGTGGATTGTTTAAGCCCGATGAAATATTGGATGTCGTTACCATTGATGATGATTTACTCTACCAACATACATTGGCCCTCTCCGAATATGATTTTGAAAGCGAAATAGATGTCAATATTCTTGGGCATATATTCGAGAATTCGCTGAATGAATTGGATGAAATGAAGGCTCAGCTAGATGGACAGGAAGTTGACAAATCAAAAACAAGACGTAAAAAAGATGGCGTTTTCTATACGCCCAAATACATTACAAAGTACATCGTCGAAAATACAGTAGGTAAACTTTGTATTGATAAAAAGGCGGAACTCCAGATCGTCGAAGAAGAATATATAACTGACAAGAAACGGAACATCAAGACCAAACAAGCCTTGCTGGAGAAACTGAATGCATATACCCAATGGTTGATACAATTGACCATCTGCGATCCCGCTTGTGGTTCGGGTGCATTTTTAAACCAGGCTTTGGACTTCCTGATCACAGAACACAAGTACATCGATGAATTAAAAGCCAAGCTCTATGGAGTACCCATCATTTTTAGCGACATTGAAAAAAGCATACTTGAGAATAATTTGTTTGGAGTCGATTTAAATGAGGAAAGTGTTGAGATAGCAAAACTATCCTTGTGGTTACGCACGGCACAACCCAACCGTAAACTAAACGATCTGAACAACAATATCAAATGCGGTAACTCATTAATTAGCGATCCTGATGTTGCTGGCGATAAAGCCTTTGATTGGGAACGCGAATTTCCACAAGTATTTGGTCGTAAAGAAATAGAAACGTCCTTCATTGAAGTTCCAAAGGACCAAACGCACGACTACATTAAATTGATCAAAGAGAAATCACTCGAAGCGCAATCAAAAGCACAGCAAGCTTTAACATTATCGAAGGAAGCGGCGGATCTCTCAAAAAAGGTTTACGAATATGCTGAAAAGTTAGATGCTATTTCAGAACACAACTCCAGCTATGGGTTCAATAAAGGTGGATTCGATGTGATCATTGGCAATCCACCATACGTTCAGCTCCAAAGCATGGGCGAAATGAGTGAAATACTCCAAAATTGCGGTTATAAAACATTCGAAAAAGGAGCTGACCTGTATTGTCTTTTTACCGAACGTGGTTATCAGTTGCTAAAGAATGGTGGCATACAATCGTTCATTATGCCCAACAAATGGATGTTGGTTAAGTATGGTAAACCACTTCGAAAATTTCTGTCGAAAACTGGCTTGCGTCAGATATTGAACTTTGGCGACATTCAATTCTTTCAGGAAGCAACTACTTATGTCTGTATCTTCGTTACACAAAAAACCGAACTGCCAGATAACGTAAAAGTCTTGTCGCTCAACCAGAAAACCTATCATGGTGATTTTATGACGGAGGTAGAAAGCAATATTTACGCCGATTCCACTTCTAAATTTGGCGAAAGTGAATGGAGTATTCAGCCTTATAACGATGCCCAGAAGTTGGAGAAGATGAAACTGAAAGGTACGGAATTACAGGATTTGCCAATTTCAATTTATCGGGGAATACTTACAGGGTATAATGATGCTTTTTATATTGATGAAGAAACTCGCCAAAAGCTCATAGCAAAAGATGATAAAAGTGCAGAACTCATTAAGCCTATGGTCCGTGGCAGAGATATTTCTGCATATGGAATAACTGGTTTTGAATATCTGATTTGCACTTTTCCTTCCCTAAAATTGGATATAGAAAATTATCCAGCCATCAAAGAACATTTGCTTTCATTTGGATATGACCGACTGAAACAAACCGGCGATAATGGGGGACGCAAAAAGACAAGCGGCAAATGGTTTGAAATACAAGATAGCATTAGCTATCACGGTGAATTTGCCAAACCCAAAATCATCTATCCCAATATGACTTCGGTTTTTCCATTCATGTACGATGAAAGTGGAATGTTAGGAAATCAGAAATGTTTTATTCTTACAGCACAAGATGAATCTGTTTCGTTCTTATTCTTAACTGCATTATTCAACTCTTCATTGGCAAAACTTTGGATTTGGTTCAACTGCCCCGAACTTCAAGGTGGTACGCGTGAAATCAGTAAAGTTTATTTCGAGCATTTCCCGGTTCCACAAGCAAACGAAGAACAGACAGCTACGCTTGCACATTGTGCAACGAGCCGCTCCCGATTAACCTCCGATCTGCAAACCCTGTCTTCGAAATTCCAACGCACGATTCAACGTAAATTTGCATTGGAAGAATTACCCGGCAAGTTACAAAACTGGTATTTACTATCGTATAAAGAATTTATAATTGAGTTGGGTAAAAAGAAAGTGAAACTATCTCTTTCAGAAGAAGCCGAATGGGAGGATTACTTTTTACAGGAATCAAAAAAGGCAACAGACATAAAAACCAACATAGAAACCACCGATCGGGAAATAGACCAAATGGTTTATGCGCTTTACGAATTGACGGAGGAAGAGATTGGGATTGTAGAGGGGTAGTCTCGGAAAGAGTTACTCAACAAGTGACTAGGGTAGGGAGCTATTCAACAGGTGACTTGGAGTCACCAGCAGAGTTGAACCTGCCTTTGGAGCAAGTTCTATCTAAATATGCAACTTGATATATGTTTTGTAATAAGAGCCTTGCTTTTTTACCAAAAAAGTGCACCGGAGTGATTAAACAGTTCCATGTTTTTTCAGAATACTTTCAAGGATTTCAACAGTCAAATCAGGGAAACTGATCTGAATGGCAGTCGAATTCTCAATCCAGTCGGTTAATTCGAGGTGTGAATTTGTGAAATGATCAAGTACTTTAATTCCCATTGATTTCAGGTAGGCCGCATTGCAGTATTGTTCATATTGATCTTTCATCGGTATGACGCATAACTTTTTACCTAGGAATATTGCTTCTGCAGGGCCTTCAAAACCGGCAGTACAAATTAAACCGGTACAACTAAGAAAACTTTCTGTAAAGCCTTCGAGCGAAACGGGATGAAACTGAATGCTTCCAATGGTATAGTGTTGTTTTGAATGTTTGGAGAAAACCTGCCATTCGATGGTTGGAATTTGAGATAAAGTATCCAATATTTGTTGATCGCTATAGGCTGGAAGATAAACCGTAAAGTGAGGTTTAAGTGTTGCTTCTGCTGTTCGGATAGTTTGTCGAATGACAGGGGTAAAAATAGTTGGAGAAAAGTGTTTAAAATTGAACCCGTAATTATAGGTTGCAGGGGCGTAGTGTTTGAGGATGAGTTTTCCCAATAAATCGTTGAATTGCGGTTGTGGCGCTGAAGGATGTAATACGGCATTTTGATGGCTCAGTCCTACGCAGGTCTTGTTACGAAACCGACAGGCCCATAAGGATACGGGTTCAAAATCGTTGATCACCAAATCGTACTGATTGATGGGTAGATTTTTCACGTCACGAAAGAACTGCACTATATTCATTTTCTGGATAGTCTTTAGAATATCAACTCCTCCATTTTGACCAAAGATAAAGCTCAATCCAGAGAAACTATAGTCGATCTTGAACGGTACTTTCAAATCAGCTTGTGTGCCACTTACCAGAACATCGGTTTCGGCCATCGACTTCAAAATTGGAACAATTTCGGTTGCCCTTGCCAGATGACCGTTACCAGTGCCTTGTATGGCATAAAGAATCTTCATGATAGTGTTTGATGATTAGATTAAGAAGTGTCTAAAGTGATAAGAAGTGTCTAAAGTATTTAAAGTGCCTAAAGTGCCTAAAGTACTTGGGCACCCTTAACTTTAGTTCACTTTAGGCACTTTAAGTACTTTAGACACTTCTTATTATTTTAGGCACTTCTTTTTAAAAGTAAGGCACTTTCATTTCTTCCAGAATTGATCTGTACAATTGATTTTTATTGGGAATATATAGTTCATCACCAGGGTTTTCAGGCTCTTCTACTAAATCAGATTTGAAATAATTTAAGGTCCAGTTGCCCTCAATGCACTCGGCAGCTGTATAGTTTTCAAGCCAATCTCCGCAATTAATGTACCTGATTGTTCCTTTTTCGGTAGTAATGGTTTTATCAACCGGCATATGGGTGTGACCGCAGATAACCATATCAATTTCTTTACTGAGAGCTGCATTGGCAATGGCGAGTTCAAAATTGGTCAATACCTTTTTATCATTTGAAATGCGGTCCTTCATCGACTTATAAAGAAGTATATCATGGCCGCCGAAGATTTTTATGATGGAATTCATCATTCTGTTGATGACTGAAATCAAACCATAAGCTGCAGCAGCTAATCGAGACAGCATAGGTGAATGATGAATGATAGAATCGAAGACATCACCGTGAAAAATCCATAGTTTTTGATTTCCAACGGTCAGTTCAAGCTGATTGACGATACTGAAATTGCCCAACTTGGTATTGTTAAATTTTCGGAATACGTCATCGTGATTGCCTGTGATATAGATGACCTGAACACCTTTTTCAATCATTTTTATCAACTGACGGATCACTTTTAAATGCGCTTTAGGAAAATAATTCCGGCTAAAACGCCATGAGTCGATAATGTCGCCATTCAAAACCAACATTTTGGGATGAATGGATTTCAAGTATTTAAGCAGGTATTTGGCCTTGCTTGCTAGTGTTGCCAGATGTACGTCTGAAATGACTGAAATATCTAATTTGCGAGGGTCTTCTTGCATTGTGTATATTAACTTATTTCGGGTGCAAGTTCCGACTAACACATTACAGGAAGATTAACATTCAGTGAATGTTTAATTAAAGTATTTCGATTCTGAAAAACCTAAAGCATAATGTGTACCAAGGAAATTAACAAGATAGGCAACTACATAGAGGAGCAAGTCACAGCAATTAAAAATCAGTAATTAATTTCAGGATAGAGCTCCAAAATTTTCTTCCTTAAGTTATTGGTTTTTCGTTTGAAGAAGGAGAGTGTTAACTTTGATAATTTAGTAAAATGCACACTGATATAGTGATAGAATAATTGTAAATCGTGTTCGTTTCCTAAATATTCAGTGAGTTTATAAAGCTTTTTGTTCTGTTTACTCGTTTTCTCCAAACCAAGTCTTTTAAATGCAGTCTTTTGGAAATAGAATCTCTTACACCATTTCCGAAATTGATGATATTGTTCGGATGAAGAATGAAGGTTTAACTTTTTATATAGTTTTTGTGTTTTTTGATAGTTTTTTGAAAGCCTTCTCTTTAGAAGTTTACGTTCGGAATTGATGTGAAGTTTTTGGATTGCATCCGTAATTTTAAATATTGCTTCATTCCCCTTCTCAATTGTTTCTTCATTAACAATATTCCCGGGTAACATCAGATTGTATTTCGATTCAAATTGGGTTCTTAATTCAACCAGATCGCTTTTGTCAATGGCTTTTAATTCATCTTCGATCTTGTTAAAGACCTGGAGGTAAACAAAATTCTCTCTCAAAAAAGCTGTGTGTTTTGAGAGAGATTTTATATTGAATTTCAAATTCAAAAATTCCGAATGATCGAATTGGAATTCATATAAATACAAAATCGCTGAAATAGATTTCAGCGATTTTCGTATCTTATGAATGCTTATGTCAATAGTTAATAGGTCTATTACAGAAAGTGAACGAAGCGTATTAATATCCGTATCAAGCATCAATTGCAGATTGACAATTTTACCAATTTTAACCAATATGCCATCATCCTTTGATTTCATATCCACTTTTGAATTCTGTCAAACATTTTAACTATTACTGTTTGCACGTTTACCTTCCGTACAAATGATAATCTACTTTTTTTCAGGAGTCGAATTTTGATGCGTTCTGGCTTTCAATTTAGATTCAGCAGGCCTCACCTTTTCCTCCACTTTCACTAAATTTTGCGGATCAGCTTTATGGTTCGAGGCGTCTAAAGCTTCAGTAGGTATTTGTTTGTCTCTCAACACACGATATTCTAAGAAGAAGTTAGGATTTTCTTTCTCGAAAAGAAGAGCAAACCGATCAATTTTGTTTGAAAGTAGATTTTTTGTTTGTTTATTGATTTTCTTCATCTTCATGGCTACCTTTTCTTTTTCATTCAATTCACCATGATAAAGGAGCATCGATTCAATAAACCTGATATTTGAATCTTCAATGTTTTTAATCATTTCCGGTTTTAATCCGTATTCCGTTTTAAATTTGATATTTGCTTTTGCTTTATCAGGATTTAGTGATGTTTTAATCTTACTGGCAAACGAAGTTGGATATTCCCCATATTTAATGGCAATCAGTCCTATTTTCTTTGATATTTTCACTAGTTTATTGTCCGAACAATTATCAATATATTCAGAGGTTAGATAATCCAGTCGTTTTTGTAATTTCTTTTTTCTTTTGTCAAAGGCAAAAACCTGCATAATCCTAATGACAGGCATAATTTTATCGATTAATTCCCCACGTCGTTTACTTGTGACTTTTTCACTTGAGGTAATATCCTTACTTAATAAAGGCTGTAAATCCATCAATTTTTTATGATTGGAACTAAGTTGCTCTGTTGCAATTTGAAATCTGGATACCTTATTCAGGCTTTCAGTGTAGTCGGTTAATAATTTGATGATTTGTTTATAGCCATCTAACTGTGTAGTATAATTCTTGTTATTTTCCATAGTATTTTCTGTTTTTAGAGTTGAGTCTACGAATTTACAACAAAAAAAGTTTAATTCTATTGAATATGCAATCTAATTTCTTAAAAAGGAAGCGGTAAAAATAAGTTAACAATAATTAAATAAATCCAGATAATCTTTACTTAATCATTTATTCCAATCCATTTATTTCCATTCATTTGGAAGAATTCATATTTCAACTTTGAGGCCACTCCAAAAGTCAATATAATAACAAATGCCACAAAGACCCCTAATCCACTAAGGTACACAAAGTAATTATTATTAGATACATACACTTTTTGTCCATAGAACTCGGGATTAGACGCAGTGTTATGGTGGTAGAATTAGACTTTTCGGAGTGGCCTCATATTTTAATCAAACTTTAATAGCTTGATAATGAATTTGCGATGTTTTTTATCATTACTTTGCGCCATTACAAACGAAACAAATAATCAATTTTAAAAAACAAAGCGTATGGGTAATTCTACTTCTCTAAAAACTTTATTTCTGTCAATCATCATGACATTGGCTTTGACAAGTGCCTTTTCTCAGACTACATTCACTACTATTGGTGCCCTTCGTAATGCTATCGATGCACTTCAGCTTCCTAAAACCGGTGCAAGTAATACTACCACTGTAGATTATACATTAAGTGGTGAAGCTGTGTTGACCTATTTGTATACCTCAAGCACAGGAGTTAAAACAATGTACATTCAAGATGCTACAGGTGCTATTATGGTTTATGGTGCCGCCAATACGATTACTACTAATTATAATCTTTACGATGGTATTTCAGGGATTAGCGGTAAAATTCAAAATTATAACGGCATGTATGAAATTAAACCAACTGTTGATACAGGTGCTGCAACTTCAATAGCTCACGTACCATTCACTTCTGTTTTGACAACTCTGAATAATGTGAATAATTATATTGGACAACTTGTAACAGTAAAAAACTTAACTATCAACGACCAAACTAAGGGAGCGACCGGAAGTTTTGTAGTATCTAAAAACTTTCCTTTAAGCGTTGATGGAATTACAAGCACTGTTGTTCTACGTGCTGCTTATCCTGGACTAAATTACCTGGGAACTTCAATTCCCACTACTAAACAAGATGTAACTGGGTTGGTTTTAATGTATTCCACCGGCGCACAAATTATACCACGCAGTTCAGCTGATTTTGTACCAAGTGCAACTACCGGTTTTGATCCCGATAGCTATCGGGATCAAAAAAAGACAAAATTTGTTTCTGAATCAAAAGGTTTGATCACCCTAAGTGCAAAGTCTGATGAAACAGTAGAAATTTACAATGCGAAAAGTCACAATCTCTTGAACCAATCGGCATTAGAAGGTTTAAATACAATTCCTGTTTCTGTTCGTGGAGTAGTAATAGTGAAAGAAGGAACCCGTGTAAGCAAAGTAATCATTTAACCCGCTACTTTAAATTTATACTTTACCTCAAAACACCTCGAAGCTTTTTTTAATGCTTTGAAGTTATGAGTTTCGTATATTATTGAACCCCTCGTATTGAAAAACTCTCTATCTATGAGTTTGTATGGTTAGTGTAGCAAGTCCTGAGCACTCGGGATAGAATGAATAAAGATGCAAATAATCAACACTATTAATAAATTAATAACAGCAATTTAAAACAACAAAAATGAGAAGAATTACTTTTTTTAAAACATTGCTAGTGGTTATCGCACTGGTGATTGGAAGCGTAAATGCAAATGCACAGCTTCTGGTTGAAGATTTTAACTATAATGTAGGTTCAGTTTTAACAGCAACAGCAACAGCAGATCCAACAACGGGTTGGATGTCTCACAGTGGACTTGGAACTGCAAACATTGATGTAACTTCCGGTCTTAGCTTTGCAGGTTATGCCGGTAGTGGTATTGGTGGAGCAGCCAATGTAGATAACAATGGGCAGGATATTAATAAAACATTTACATCCCAAACTTCAGGATCAGTTTATGCTGCTTTTATGATTCAGACTCAATCTACTAACAATGCCGGTTATTTTTTTATGTTTTCTCCGTCTCCTGTATCAACTTCTTTTACAAGTCGGCTATGGGTTAATGCAACCGGAGATGGAATCGCTTTAGGAACTTATTCAAGTCCGGCTATTCCTCCAAGTTTTGTTTCAATAACAGCAGGAGTACCTGTATTATTGGTGGTTAAGTATGATTTTACAGCAAACCTTACAAGTTTATATGTTTTAAACTCATTTTCAGCAACAGAACCGGCAATTGCAAGTCAAACCTATACTGAAACTGCAGTTATAGCTTCAATTGGAGGTTTAGCTCTTAGACAATTTAATGCAGCTGAAAAAATTATTGTTGATGGAATTAGAGTTGGAACAAGTTGGTCAGATGCTTGTGCAGCTCCAGGGATGACAGAAAAAGTTGCCACACCAACTTTTTCTATTACACCGGGGAATGTTATTAGTGCACAATCAGTTACTTTATCCTCAACTACAGCGAGTGCTTCTATTTATTATACCACTGATGGAACTACACCTGATAACTTAAATAATGGAACATTATACGACGGACAAACTCCTATTGCAGTAAGTTCAACCGAAACAATCAAAGCCATTGCCTATTTTTCAGGGATGGATGCAAGTTCCGTAGCTGTTGGTGTTTATAATTTTCCAACTGTTTTAGCGAATATAGGACTTTTGCGTGCAGCATCAACCAGTGGCTTTTACCAATTAACTGGTGAAGCATTATTGACCTTCCAATCGGCTGCCGGAAAAGCAAAATATATTCAGGATGCTACCGGTGCTATTTTGATTTATGATGGTAATTCTAAAATTACTACGTCCTACAATATCGGTGACGGTATTAAAGACCTCTATTGTACTCTTTCTATGTATAATGGGATGCTGGAATTAATTCCTTTTACCGATCCCGGAGTTGCTTCTTCTACCAATAATACAGTAACACCGGTTGAGGTGACGTTGGATAATCTGGCGAATTATGAAGGACAACTGGTAAAAGTGATTAACGTAAGTATTGCTGCAGGAACCTTTGCTGCCGCTACGAATTCTACTATTAACGTTGCCTCATTAAGTGGTTTTCTACGTCCCTCTTATACTGATTTGGATTACATTGGAACTGAAATTCCTACAGTTAACCAGGACATTACAGGTGTCGTTTTAAACCTTAGCACAACTCAAACTGTGTTGGTGCCACGAAGTTCAGCTGATTTTACAGCTTCAATAACAGGTATTTCAAATCAAGGTATTTTAAGTTTTATTTCAGCATCAAATGGTGTTGTCACTCTTAGTGCAAAGTCTGGTGAAACAGTAGAAATTTACAATGCTGTCGGTCAAAAACTTTCAAGTAAGTTAACTTTAGAGGGTTTGAATAGGATTCAGGTTGCAGCGCGTGGTGTAGTGATTGTGAAAGTTGGTAACCGCATTGCCAAAGTGATATTATAATTGAGTGCACTCCGATCCCGATGCATCGGGATCGGAGGACTCATAATTAGAGAGGAGAAAATGAAATTGAAAATGAAATTAAATTTGAGATTGAACTTTACCATCGTTCTTGCTTTTTTACATATTGTTCTATTTGCACAGATACCTGCAGGATATTACAACAATGCTGAAGGTAAAAAACAGGCTGAACTCAAAACGGCTTTATGTGCAATTATTCGGCCTCATATAGTATTTTCGTATGGAGGTACTTCGACCTGGTCCTGTTTTCTAAAATCAGATGTTGATGGCAATGGGAAATGTTGGGATATCTATTCGAATAATCGAAATAGCTTTAATGCGGACAATTCATCAATTACAGGAATGAATATCGAACATTCAGTTCCAAATAGTTGGTGGGGGCATGTTGTAAATGATGCCTATCAGGATATTCAACTACTCAATCCTTCAGATGCCATAGCCAATGGTTGGAAAAGTAATTACCCACCGGGTTATGTAACTACTGTAATTCACGATAACGGAGTTGTCAAACAAGGTACCGGAACTCCCGAAGGGTTAACTGCTGTAATGAACCTATGGGAACCGGCAGATCAGTACAAAGGTGATTTTGCCCGTCAGTACATGTATATGGTTACATGTTATGAGGAAATGGCTCCTTTGTGGATGAGTTTAGGATTAACTGTTTTCTCCAATACAACTTATCCTACATTTTTAGATTGGTACCGTGATTTAATGCTCAAATGGAACAGAGAAGATCCCGTTGATAAAAAAGAAATGGATCGCAACAATGCCATCTATTTGTTTCAACATAACAGGAATCCTTATATTGATTATCCCAATCTTGCAGAATTTGTTTGGGGAAATATGATGACAGTACCTTTCACAACTACGGGAACTGTCGATTTACCCTACATAAGTACGCCTTCAAATGGGGTGGTTGTTGATTTTGGTAAGCTTGTTTTTCAACAATCTGCCAGTTATACAATTGACCTGTTGGCGATGAATCTGACAGGAGACTTGACAATTGCTATAAGTGGACCAAATGCTTCAAACTTCTCAGTACCAAATATGATAATTACTAAGGAAGAAGCGGATGCAGGGTACAAGATGGAAATTAAATATACCGCTCTGAATATAGGTGTACAAACTGCTCAGATTTCCATATCAGGTGGTGGAACTTCTGCAAGTTATATTAATTTGAAAGCAAATAGTACAGATAATTTCCAGGCTATTCCTGCCGATAATGTCAATCTTAATGGGTTTGATGCCAATTGGACATTCTCAGCCAACGCAAAAGGTTATACCCTCAATGTATATTCGATGAGAAGTGACGGTGGAATTCCAAAAATTACTTTGCTGGAAGAGGACTTTTTAACAGGATTGCCTTCGGGATGGACATCAGGAGGATGGATAGATCATTTAGTAGCCAGCAATATAAAACTAGCTTCAGGTACCCAAGTGGGAAAACTCATTTTACCGGCACTCAATTTATCAGCTTCAAGCGCAATCCTGACCGTTAGAGCCCGGCAATTTAACAATGATGCAGGGTCTCCAATTACCGCAACAATTGATGATCAACCCCTTGCAATATGGACCACCTCTGCATCAAATCAGGATTTTACGGTCAATGTTCCGCAAGGAATAAGTTCATCATTAATTACATTGTCTGCTGCGACAGGGAAACGTGTCTATATAGATTATGTAAAAGTTGAAACCCAAGGTGCCGATCTTGTAAAGGTTCCGGTAATAGGTTATCCCAAATCAGTAGGAGATATATATGCGTATCCTGTCACAGGACTTGAACCTGATTTGACTTACTATTTCAACGTTCAACCGGAAGGGAACAGCGCAATAGTTTCCAATACCATTCAACAGGATACAAAATTATCGTCTGTAGTAGAACAAAATCAAGACAGAACTGTCCGTTGGAATGTATTAACTGAAGGGTTACGTGTTTGGAATCTATCTTCGGACTGTCAGTTGAATATTCTGGATATTATGGGAAAGAGCATTGAAACATTGAAACCAACTTCTTCGGAAGTTCTGCTTCCACTTCCTCAAAAAGGAATTTATTTGCTGCAGATACAACAAAATGCAACGATCAATAATTATAAAATTATATATTAATTACTTTATAAACTGTAAGTGATTAATAATGAATAATGCTTGTTGGGTGTGATGTACTGCTTATGCTCCTTTGTTGGACAATGGGTTATTTATTAGACCGGATAAGAATAAAAAGCTAAATTTTCATGTAGGAAATAGTAAATTTTAATTACTGAATCGGCTGAATCTTCAATGTTGAAGTTCAGCCGATGTTGTTTCTCAAAACATTGTAACTTGAATATCAGACTTCCAAGACCTATTGCTATAAATCAATAACTTAGCGGATTTGCCTCGCAAATTAATAGTAAAATATATTTGAATTTATACAATGTTATGGTGCCCCGAGTACTCGGGTCGAGTTTTAAAGTGCTGAATATCAATACTTAAATATCGCAATTTATTGCGTATATTTTGAAAAAGCTGCACTCTACTTTGCGATAGTCTTGGAAGTCTGAATATACCTACTTGATGATATGGTCCATTAGTTGGTCTTATTTTTAATTGCTTCTTACTTGATACGCTTGGGAGTAATGCGAGTTATAGATTTCGCCATTGAACTGAACAAAAACGATTTTTTCTACATTACCTGAAAGCGCAAGGCCTAGTCCGTTTGTTACTTTTGTCATCGTGGAGTCATTTTTAAATGAGAACTTACAAATTACCTTCCTGGTACCTGATAAGTAAAAATACGAAATAGATACTTATTAACTGCTTATTAATTGCTTAATAGTTACTTATAATATATATATTTCACGATGGCTTCGTGATGGTATTCCGATTTTTTCGGGTAGGAAGAAACTTCATTCACACTGTAATTTCCTATAAAATAGAACTTTTATTTGATATGTACCAAGTAAGCGCTTTATAAATTTCAATTCAATTTAGAAAAACGAATATCCATTTGATCATTTTGTAATATTATCAAATAGAATTTTGACTCTTCATGTTGTGGTAATTTGTTATAATAGTGCGCATTACCTAAATTAGTTAGAGTAAACTTTCCTCATTTAAATTAAAAATTAATTAAGCTGTAACAATTATGTAACAATATTGTAATAATTTATTTGGTCATTTGTATCCAAAAATCAGGTTCATTCAAAAATTATTGGTCAGAATTGCATCATTCTTTAATATTTAAGTATTTTAGCATCCCGAGTACTCGGGAATATTTTTAAGAGCAACCTTATAAATAAAATATTTCCATGGAATCTGAATATTTGAAATTATAACAAAGTAGATATGTCACAAAAAAAACATGAAGTCATTGCTGAGATTTTAGCTGATTATGAGAAGCTTGCTAATATGGTACTTCATCAGTTGGATGAAGTTAAGAACCTGATTTCAACAGGGCAACTACTGAAGGGAAATGATCAGCTGAAAGTTTTAAAAGAAAATGAAAGTAAAATCAATAAACTCGAAGTAAAGATTAGTGATAAAATAATCAATTCAATTGCCCTCTATCAGCCTGTAGCCTCAGAGATTCGTAACCTAATTGCCTGTTACCGCATTGTCATTAGTCTGGAACGAATTGGAGATTTGTCAATTAGCATTTCCAAACAATTGAAGAAAATTAAAAATCAGGAGGTTTATTCCAGTCTTTCGGGATTTATATTGAAGATGATGGATCTGAGTGTTGACATGTCGCGGCGATCGATGTTGTCGTTTATCAACCGGGATATTGAACTTGCCATGTGGACCATCAAGTCAGAGTCGATCGTTGATGAGTTCAATCACAAAATGGTAAAGAAAGTGGCTGAAAGGTCCAATCTTGTTACGGAGGACAATCATATCCTGATCAGCTTTATCAACTTAAGGGAAATGGTCTCCAACATTGAAAGGATTGCTGACCATGCAGCCAATATCGCCGAAGCATCAATTTATGCCATCGAAGGCAAAGATATCAGGCATCACAGGGTGAAAAATCATGAAGGTAAATCAAAACCAACAGATGATGAAACGAGCCATGAATAAATCTTACTCACACAATGGAATGATTCTTGGCGAGTTCCATGTGACAATTTAAAAACAATTATAAGCACATGAATAACCAGTACAAGATATTGATTGTTGACGATGAAAGAGATCTGTGCGAAATCCTTCAGTTCAACCTGACCAGCGAGGGTTTCGTAATTGAGGTGGCTTATTCAGGAGAAGAGGCATTGACCAAGTCGATTGAAAGCTTTGATTTGTTGCTCCTTGATGTGATGATGGGTGGAATGTCGGGTTTTAAACTAGCCGATAAAATAAGGAAGGAATTGAGACTTTCGATACCGATCATTTTTCTGACAGCCCGTGAAACTGAAAACGATTTGCTAACCGGATTTAACGTCGGAGCGGATGATTATCTATCCAAGCCTTTTTCTATCAAGGAACTGGTGGCCCGCATCAAAGCTATTCTGCGACGTGGTAAAGCCGTTGAAGTCAAGCCCAAGGTGATTACCGTTGATAACATGGAACTTGATTTGAATCGCAAATCTGTTACCATTGATAATGAGACTGTTGTGCTTACCCGTAAAGAGTTCGAAATACTGTATATGCTGATTTCCAGCAAGGGTAAGTTTCTTAGTCGGCAGGAAATTCTGGATCGTATCTGGAGGGACGATGTGATTGTAACAGAGCGCAATGTGGATGTTAACATTGCCCGTCTGCGTAAAAAGATAGGCGATTTTGGTAATTGCATCAAAGGCAGGTCGGGATACGGATACTGTTTTGAAAATTAGGAAAGAAATACGAATTTTTAATTTAAATTAAGACCGTGATTGTAAAGCGCACATTTCGCCAACGAATATTTATCAACTTCTTTGTCCTATTTTCCATCTTCACTTTGACAGTTCTGGCTTACCAGTACGACCGGGAGAAAAGCTTCCGAACTGAACAATTGGAAAGTATACTTGACAATATTTCGGAAGTAACTCACCGATACATCGAACATAAAAATATTTTCGAATCAGGTGATTTTAAGTCTCTTGATACCTTAAAAACACTGTTGCCCATTGAAAATACACGTTTGACCATTGTGGATAAGTCCGGCAAGGTGGTTTATGACAGTTTCGTGGCTGATGTTCAACCTATTGAAAATCACCTTCAACGGCCTGAAATTCAGCAGGCGCTCCATTCAGGAAAAGGCTCGAGTATACGACTTTCAACTACTACCAATCAGAAGTATTACTATTATGCTAAGAATTGCGATCAATACTTTGTCAGAACTGCAGCGGTTTACAATGTGGACATTATCAAATTTCTGAAAACAGAACATCTATTCCTGGTTTTTATTGTTTTCCTTTTTATTCTGATGTGGATTCTGCTTCATTACACCACTCATCGACTGAGTGAGTTTATCAATAAACTAAAGGATTTTGCGCTTAGAGCAGGACATAATGAAGATATTTCAACGATGGACATTCACTTTCAGGATGATGAATTGGGGGTCATCAGGAGACAAATTGTTCAGATCTACGACAACCTGAAAACTGCCAAAGATGAGTTGACCGGCGAAAGGAAAAAATTATATGGACACCTTCAGGTTCTCAAGGAAGGAATTTCTATTTTTTCACCTCAGAAGCACAAGATATTGGCCAACAGTCATTTTATTCAATTCATCAACATGATTTCGGATAAATCTACCATTTCGGCTGAATATATATTTTCGATTCCTGAATTTGCCAAAGTGGTTGAATTTGTCGGGCTGGGCCAGATTCGAACTATACTAACTCAAAACAAAGAACTACCGCAGATTGAATATACCATCGAAAAGAATGAAAAATTCTTTCAGATCAGGTGTATTATTTTCCTGGATAAAAGCTTTGAGGTGCTGATCAGCGATGTGACCCGTCCTGAGAAACAGCGCCTGCTTAAACAACAACTCACTTCCAACATAGCGCACGAGCTGAAAACACCCCTGTCGTCTATTAAAGGATATCTTGAAACCATTTTAAATAACCCCGGTATTCCGGCGGAGAAACAAACCTATTTTCTGGAAAAAGCCTTTGCTCAGTCACAACGATTAACAGATCTGCTCAACGATATATCCTTGCTTAACAACATTGAAGATGCCGGTGGCCTGTTTGAATTTAAACAATTGATGCTGAAGCCTGTTATTCGGGATGCGATTGAAAACCTGAAAATCAGGCTTACTGAAAGGAATATGGAATATACAGTTGATGTTGATAATGAAGTGATTGTTAACGGAAATGAATCATTGTTATTTTCAATATTTCAGAATCTGGTGGAAAATTCGATCAACTATGCCGGTATGAATACCAAAATTACTATCCGCAAATATCTGGAAGACAGTAAGTTCTATTATTTCCAATACACTGATACAGGGGTTGGCATTTCGGAAGAACACCTGCCACGCATTTTCGAACGGTTCTATAGGGTGGATTATGGCCGCTCACGCGAAACAGGAGGCACCGGTTTAGGGCTTTCGATCGTGAAGAACGCTATCATGCTCCACAAGGGTGAGATATCTGTCAAAAATAGATCTGAGGGAGGATTGGAATTTCTGTTCTCGCTGTCTAAAGAGTAGGAAGAGGGAAGAGGGAAGTCAGAAGGTGAGAAAATGAGAATGTGAGAAAATGAGTACTAAGAAAGAAATAATAAGAAATAAGGAATAAGGAATAAGAAAAAAGGAATAACGATCCCGATTAATCGGGACGATTAACGATTGCGCGCCGATCATTTGAAATACGGGATCGAGGTAAGCTGCACTATTGTCGTGGGCTATTCGTGAAATTCGTTTTAAATTCGTGTAATTCGTATCTTTATCCCTATGAATTGGAAAACAAGTATCAATCCAAGTATAGGCAGGTAAAGGTAATATATACGGTTTAAATTGTCAGCTACAATACGATAGTAAACAGAATGCACAAGCGCCAAGGTAAACATTAAATAGGTAATGCGTTGTACATTCTTCCAATTGGCAGGATTCAGCTTTTTGATTGAATAATCATTGGAAGTAATAATCAGTAAAACAATCAGCAATGCAGAAAGTACACCTACGTAATTTGCCAAGCCAAAACTATCTAATCTGATGGAGTATCCCTGTTCTGATTTATTAAGAAAATAGGTCCACATATTTCCTCTCATATGAACAAACAAGCCGGTAATGGAATGTACAACAGCCAACGTGCCGCCATAAATTCCCAGATCTCTTCTAAAATAAGATGAGATAGGATTAGTTCTCTTTAACAATAGGTTGAACGAACCGATCAACAATGAGGAAGCCAATAAAATCAATGAAATATAGCCGGTCGAATCTGCTATAAAGGTTATTGAATCAAAGTTCTTCCAGGTAAGAAAAAAAATCAAAGCTGATATTAAAGACACGATAATCAGGGGCAAATAATGCCTTTTCAAGCGGACTGCAATGGAATTCATAAGTCTTTATTGGTTGATAGAATTAAGGCTGTAAAGTAGCTTATTTTATTTAATTAATATCAAGCTTCTTCCACAATAATCATTTTTGTATGAGTAGATTGTTGCCTGATGGCTTTGGCCTTTGAATACTCATCGGAACTCCACCATTCCTTGGCTTTCTCAACCGAGGGAAATTCGACCACCACCATTCGCTCAGGTTGCCAATCGCCTTCCAGGGTTTCTGTGCGTCCTCCCCGGACAATAAATTGACCTCCAAAGGCAGCAACTGTGGCAGGGGTCCGCTTTTTATATTCTTCATAGATAATCTTATCGGTAATTGAAACTTCAACAATGACATATGCTTTCATAGGAGGTAATTTTAATAGTGAAATATACGATAATTTTTTAATAAGAGGTGCAATAGAATTCATTATTTGTTTGGCATAAGCGACTTCATGAGGGATAGTTTTTCTGGCTATGTATTCACTTTATTCGGAAACAGAATCCATTGCCTGTTGTATCTTGCCATGCAATCCGTTTACAATGTTTTGATCAACATCTTGTTGGTTTTTTAAATCCTCCACGACCATTTCTAAACATTCCAAATCCCATGAATAGACCCCCACTTTCCTTTTCACGGTCAAATTGTCAATTCGTGTGTCCAATCCGAAAGATTCAGCCATTTGCCATGTGTTTTCCTGAAGTAAATCTAGTTCTTCCTGAGTAAATTTTAGAAATACTTTTATGTCTTTTGATCCTGGTTTCATATTTCTTACTTCTTATTAAATTTCAAACATATTCAAATATTACACACTGTCAAACAGTGTCCCGAAACTATAGGCAGGATAGGATTTAACCGATCAACTTCCTACGAAGTAATTTTCTTCAAATATACTTATTTCCTGTCAACGAAGCCCCGAAACACGTTTTGTTGTATAACTTGCTGATGTGGGTTATTGCCTTCTATTTTAAATCGTTGATGCCATTTACTGTCATTAACAAAAAATCCAGGCTTTTACTATAATCTAAATCTTCGTATTCTAACCCAAGTTTCTTTATGTTCGAATAATAGTTTTTAATTTTATTGTAATAGTTTTTTTCTAATTGAACTGAAGTGGCAATTTGTCCAATCTTTTCAATTAAAAACCATCTCTCCATTAATCGGGCGGTTCTACCGTTTCCATCCTGAAACGGATGTATTTTAACAAACACTAAATGAATGAATGAGGCGTAATAAAAAACTTCAAATGGGTTTAAATCTCCCTTAATTAGTAGGTCAATATCCTCGAATAATTTGTCCATTTCTCTTTTTACGATACCAGGTCCTGCCGCAACATATTCAATCTGATCGTCATTGTTAATTACAAACATTGGATTAGTCCTGATAAGTCCTTGCTGACTTTTGGGTAGAAGTTTTGAACTGAGGATTGAATGAGCTTTCTGAACGTTCTTTAGATTTAATTCATGGTTATCTATAAAATCATAGGCAGCATATAAGTCGTCAGCTTTTCTGGTATAGTCAGGTCTAAATTTGACGTTCAGAAATTTATGCTTAAAGTAGCTGTCAAAGTCAATATCTTCACCCTCAATTTTAGAAGAATATACCGACGAAACTGATTTGTAAAATTGGAAATAGTCAACAGGTAGTTCAACCTTTTCAACTCTATCTAATTTATTTAAAGGAGATGAATTCACTTTATCAGTGAATTCATCAAGAAGTTGTGAAGTCCATATTTTAAATTGCATAAGAAATTGTCATATGTACAAAGATAACTTTTTCTGTTATTGAATTTACGCTATGCCAATTTCATACTGATGAGGAGCGCTTCTGGGATTTTCCAAATCGTTGAGAGCTTGCTTGATAAACGATGAATTAGTTCATGATTCAAATGATTGGTATTCATGGTTATAGTTTTTAAATCCGGTATAAAGTTACAAATATTCCATGAATTTAATTGGAGTGTAAAATTTGTGAAATAAGGTTGGTTTTGGAATACTATGATTGCAAACGGGACATCCACAATGAAAAAATAAATCACTTGCGCTATTGCGGAACTGTGCTACCAGAACTTTTGTTAGTGCAGTTCCGCAATAGCGCAAGTGATTTATTTTTCTAAATACCCACAATAGTAACCTACCACTCAACTCCCATTGGACACTACATGGAATAAGATCTGTATATGATCTCTATCTGTACTAAGTTCGACATTTTAGTACAGTAAAAGTTCAAATGCTTATCTTATTATAAGTAGTGTCCAATGGGAGTTGAGAAGGAGGTTAACGAAAGGGGAACACGTTTTAAAACTTTTGCCTCCCAGCCATCTAATTATATGTAAGTTGTATAATACTGAATAACAGGCATTAAAAAAATCAGGCAACTTACCGACTATCCGATCCGATTGTAAAGATTGCATAGATTGCACGGATTGCATAGATTGCACGGATTGCATGTTTCTCATTTTCTCATTTTTTCTTCTTTTCTGAACCTTTGGTCAAATGAACACAACGAATAAGCTAATTTTCACTGATTGAATTGAGGTAAAAACAAGGAATTGATGGAGATAGTTTAAAATACTACTTCTGCAATCTGTGCAATCTGTGCAATCAATACAATCTGATAAAAACATATAATTATCAGTCAACTAAGTATTTATATAACTTTTATGCGCAATGACGCTCTCAATGAATTGCATTTCTATATTTACGACAAAAAGACAAAAGACAAATACGTCAATTGACATTTAGGCATTTTAAGATCCAATAGATTTCAAAAAGACAAAAAGCCAATTGTCTCTTTGTCTTTTGTCTTTTTAATACCTATAATATTTCCATTTGTCGATAGTAGTCTCATACTTTGTTAATACAAGAATGACTCAAAACTGATGATTCGGGTTGATTGTTGTAAATATTCCTTATTGCTTTACAAATTTCATCGTTTGATGATAGTTGTCACCTGTTAGTTGAACGATGTAAATGCCTTTAGTAAAATCTGTTACAGAGAATATAAGTCTATTCTGTGAACCAACCATTACTTCCATGGCTTTTATTTCTTTGCCCATTAAATTGAATATTCGACAGGTCACTTTTTGTGTATTGATAGCCGAGGGTAAAACAATATTTACCTGATCGGTTGCCGGATTCGGATACAATTTAGCAGTTCCAACTTCCAACGAAGGATCGATATCATCTGAGCACTTTACATAGGCCGTGCCGGGTGAACCACCTTCGCAGCCTGCAATCCAATTGGCTGCTAAGTTTAGGCTTATACCAGAGTCTTTTAATTCCAGGGTCTTTCCTGTACCATTTGCATCGGTGGGCCAGGGGGCCTCACTATTGTATTGAAGGCCTACTATGAGTTTATTGTTGCTGTCAAATAATCGCAAACTATCGGAAGGTGTTCCTAACCCAAATTCGAAGGAGCCTATTACGTTTTTTACATTGGGATAAACTGCGTTGAACTTGCTTTTATTGGAAGCGAGCACCAGTCGATTATTGGGAAGTATAGAAACTGATCCTGTAATTGTCCATTTATGAGTCCGATCCGAGTCGGTAAGATACCAACCCGTTAAATTTATAGCTGTTTGTCCGTAGTTAAACAATTCGATCCAGTCAGAAGCAGGGAACTTTTCTCCTGAATTGAAATTAATTTCGCTGATTGTAATGGCTTGTTCAGGTATTATCTTTTTGAATTTAGCGATAAACGTATATCCATTTACTTTTACATCAGCCTCCACCACCGGATTGTTCACATCAGTAATAAAGCTATTGGGCTCCCATCCATCGAAAACATAATCGCCCATACCCTTTGCTTCCATTTTAATAGGAACACCGGCAAAATATACACCGGTCCATGGATATACTTCAGGAGAAATGGTATTGATTTGTACAACTCCTGCATTTTCAGGTTGTACCTGTAATTCAATGGTATACGTGCCAGTTAGCCTGTAATCTCTTACAATATTTGACCTGACAACACTGGATCGGTTAGTCAGTTCACTTTTAAAAATGGAAAGGTTACTTTCGTATTCTAACATATTGTTGTCGGCTTGTATATCGCCTCCATCCCATCTAACATATTCGGCCCTCATCTCAGGGTAAGAATCATCATAAATAGATTGTGCAATGGCAGAGGTGTTTAAAGGCAGATAAAAAGAGTTCATCGTATCGGCAAATCGGTTAAAGAAATTTATTCTATAGATTTGATTTCTCATCAGTTGTTTCCAGAAACTAAGATAAATGTTCTCATCGCCCTTAGTGATCATATAGATAATATGGTCATAGTTTGAAGTTGTCCAGCCATTGGGATCAAGACCCCATTCAAGGTCTTGTAAAATAAACCGCCACTTGTGATTCGTAAAATCACCCTTCACAAGTTTAATGTTATTGTGTGGCCAATCGACATTGGCAATCCAGGATTCTGCAATAATATAATCGGTATAATAATCAAGGTCGAGAATCTGTTCCGCCTTTTGTAAATAATCAGATGAGCCTGGATAAAGATTCATAAATCGATTGTAATCGGCTGTAAATGTGTCTACTGAACCATTGAGTGGTCTGAGTATGGAATCATAAAAATGGCTAAGCGAAAGAAGGTGAAAGGTTGAATCGACAGTGGCTTTGTAATTTTCCTCAAAATACTCATCATTGATCTTTTCACGCATTTCATATAAGCCAAAATAATCCCCATTGATATAGACAACTACCGGAGTACAATGGGAATAGTAATTATTGGTTTGGGAGCTCATCATTTTACATTCCATGGCATCTTTAAACTCAAAATTGAGCCATTGACTACTTCCGTTGCGCATGTAAACTGATTTGTAATGTTTACGGTTGGGAAGGGCAGGAATAAGGGGATAATCCACTTTGCCTTCACCAAACGTATTGTTGTCGAATTCCAATCTGAAGGAGTGTTGAGCATTGGTGCGACTTCCACCATCACCTCCATCAATCTGAATGCCCGAAAACTGTTCAAATATCTTTTTATTGTCTTTATCGAAATATTCCAGATAGCATGACCTTTCCCATTCCTTATCGGTGTTGTCAAAGATGCCAGTGCTTCCATAGAGGTTGGATTTATTAGTAATGATAGAAAGGACAGGGACAGAATGGCCTGTAGTGGTGATAAAATAAGTGTTGGCTACCGAACGACTCGGCAACTTATCTACTTTGCTGAAACATATGGCACGTATCAAACCTGTTTTCGTAACGACGATCGGCTCTCCGTTATATTGAGTGGAAGTAAGGGTTGGTTCTTCCCCATCCATCGTATAGCGTATTTCAGCAGTCAAAGAGGTGGTGGATAAACGGATGGTTTGTTTTTCGGCGTAAAAGCCTTCAGCAACCGAGAATATGGGGTCAGTTTCCCGATCGGTCGAATATGCTTTGGTGGTATTGGGCTGTGCAGGTGTTGGTTGTATAAATACGCCCCAAGTATTGGCTCCGTCAGTGACCCTTCCCAATGACCATCCGGCGGACAGATTATTCACCCATACAGTTTCTAAAGTGTTGGACGTTTTATTGAATAAATAGATTTTTTCACCCTTACCGTCAATTTTAAAATTGGTATGTAGACTTCTTGGGCCAGAAGAAATTAGTGAGCCAGGAGTTACATCGAAAAGAGCTTCCGGGGGCAATATTCTGTTTTTTGAGGACGCAAAAACGGTCAAGTGATTGCCGGCAGGCATTTGGAAGGAAGGGACAGCCCATTTCTCCAAATTCAGGGAATCATCACTTAAATAGTACCCCGCCAGGTTAATCGCTTCTTTTGAAGGATTGTACAGTTCAATCCAATCATCCAACTCATTGTCCTCATCCGCAATTTGACCGGAGTTCTTGTTAGATATTTCATTGATAATTATCTGTGCTTTAGAAGAGTTGCAGACAATTACATTTAAAATCAATAGCAGGAAAAGTTTAGTTGAGGTCATGGTCCAAATTGGGATTCGCAGTCCTAGATTGGTAAAGGACTTAATTGTGCAAGATAGGGATGATTTTAGGGTCAGCAAAGAAAAGAGCTTGTTTTTTATCGGGGAAATTGAATATTATATAGATGGAAGTGGATATTAACCAAAAGGTTCCCAGTAAGATAAAAAAAAAGAGCGACCCGTTCGGTTCACTCTTTCAATATTATTGTTGAGAATTAATTCTTATTTCTTTACAAATTTCATTGTTTGATGAAAGTTACCATCTGTTAGTTGAATGATGTAAATGCCTTTAGTAAAACATGTTACAGATAATTTAAGTCTATTCTGTGAACCTGACATTACTTCTATAGCTCTTATTTCTTTGCCCATTAAATCGAAGACTCGACAGCTAACTTTTTGTGCATTGATAACTGAAGGTAAAACAATATTTACCTGATCGGTTGCCGGATTGGGGTATAATCTAGCGGTTAAAACTTCTAACGAAGGATCGATACCCACTGTGCAATTTACGAAGGCCGTCCCGGGTGAACCACCTGCGCATCCGGCAAACCAATTGGCTGCAAGGTTAAGACTTATACTTGGGTCTTTTAATTCCATGGTTTTCCCAGTGCCATTGGCATCGGTGGGCCACGGAGCCATGCTGTTGTATTGAAGGCCTACTATGAGTTTATTGCTACTGTCATATAATCGCAAACTATCGGAAGGAGTGCCCAACCCAAATTCGAAGGAGCCAATAACATTTTTCACACCAGGATAAACAGCAGTGAACTTGCTTTTATTGGAAGCCAGCACCAGTCGATTATTGGGAAGTAATGAAACTGATCCTGTAATTGTCCATTTATGCGACCTATCCGAGTCGGAAAGATACCATCCATCCAGGTTGATGGTTGTTTGTCCGCAGTTAAACAATTCGATCCAGTCAGAAGCGGGGAACTCTTCACCTGAATTGAAATTGATTTCACTGATGGTAATGGCTTGAACTGTTACCTGTTTTTTGAATTTTGCGATAAATTTAAACCCGTTAGTTTTCACATCAGCCTCAATCACAGGATTGTTCACATCCTTAATAAGACTGTTTGGTTCCCATCCGTCGAATACATAATCACCCATTCCCCTGGCTTCCATCTTTATGGGAACACCTGCAAAATAAACACCTGTCCAGGGATAAACTTTAGGAGAAATAGTATTGATTTGCACAAGTCCTGCATTTTCGGGCTGCACCTGCAATTCAACAGTGTACTTACCAGATAATTTAAAATTACTTATTATGTTTGACCTGACCACATCCGAACGGTTATCCAATTCACCTTTAAAAATAGTCAGGTTACTTTCATATGTATTCATCTTTGTAGTTGCCTGTGCTTCACCGCCTCCCCACCTGACATACTCTCCACGCATTTCAGAAACGGATGCATCATACACCGATTGAGCAATAGCGTTTGTGTTTTGGGGCAGATAGGATGAGTTCATAATATCGGCAAAGCGGTTAATGAAATTCTTTTTATAAGTTGGGTTTTTAATTAACTCTTTCCAAAACCTCAGGTAAGGCATATTTGAATCGTAATTGAGCATGAAGGCAATATGGTCAGTATAGGAGTTTGTCCATCCGTTTGGCAGAAGCGACCATTCAAGGTCTTGCAGAATGAACCTCCAGCGGTGATTGGTAAAATCACCTTTCACTATTTTAATGTTATTATATGGCCAGTCGGTATTGGCTATCCACGATTGTGCAACAATGTAATCGGTGTAATAATCGACATCAAGAACATGATCTGCTTTTTGCAGATAATCAGTCGCTGAAGTGTTTAGTCTGATAAATTTATTGTAATCATTTGTAAAGGTATCCACCGATCCATTGAGGGCCCTGAGAATGGAATCGTAATAATAGCTGAGCGATAGGAGATGAAAGGTTGAATCGATGGTAGCCTTGTAATTTTCCTCAAAATATTCATCATTCACCTTTTCACGCATTTCGTATACGCCAAAATAAGCGCCATTGATATAAACCACTGCGGGAGTGCAATTTGAATAATCGTTTTTTGTTTGGTAACTCATAATTTTACATTCCATGGCATCTTTAAACTGGAAGGTGAGCCATTGATTGCTTCCGTTGCGCAGGTAAAGCGATTTGTAATGCTTTCGGTTAGGTCGGTCAGGAATTAAGGGATAATCCACATTGCCCTCGCCATACGCTTTATTGTCGAATTCCAATCTGAAGGAGTGTTGAGGTAGGGAGCGGCTTCCACCTGCACCACCATCAATCTGAATGCCCGAAAACTGTTCAAATAGCTTTTTCTTGTCTTTATCGAAATATTCCACATAGCAGGATCTTTCCCAATCCTGATCGGTGTTGTCAAAGATGCCAGTGCTTCCATAGAGGTTGGATTTATTAGTAATGATAGAAAGGACTGGGACAGAATGGCCGGTAGTAGTAATAAAATAAGTGTTGGCCACCGAACGACTTGGCAACTTATCAATTTTGCTGAAACTTGTAGCACGAATCAGGCCTGTTTTTGTAAAGGTGATCGGCGCTCCTATGTATTGTCTGGAAGTAATGGTTGGTTCGCTGCCATCAATTGTATAGCGTATTTCAGCAGTCAATGAGGTAGTGGATAAACTGATGGTTTGTTTTCCGGGGTAAAAGCCTTCAGCAACTGAGAATACGGGTTCACTTTCCCGATCAGTCGAATAAGCTTTAGTGGTATTGGCCTGTCCAGGAGTTGGTTGTAAAAATGCGC
>Ga0209123_1000609_pt1 | contig 43394 bp, 40 predicted proteins | sample BarGraIncu00431A_FD_184500 | JGI IMG/M metagenome (GOLD analysis project Ga0209123, IMG submission 184500) | Arctic peat soil microbial communities from Barrow, Alaska, USA - Barrow Graham LP Incubations 004-31A (SPAdes) (version 2) | ecosystem: Environmental > Terrestrial > Soil > Wetlands >...
TTTTTTCCTCCAATTGCATTTATCAAATGCTACCATTTAAATATATCTAAATAAATAGGTCTAATAATAAACATACTTTTATAACTAATTAAAATGTAACATAAATTGTGTGAAATGCAAATAGGTATAAGACATAAAAAAAACAATAGGATTTTGTAACTATTCACCTACTATTTTAAGATCCCATTTTTAATATTTTATTTAATCAAAGTATATTTATTATAAATAATTAGTTAGTATTGCACTTATAACTATATTGTTTTAATATTAAATTATAGATTGATATAAATTATTGGATATAAATATATAAGGGGATGTTTTAAAATGAAGATCGGAATTGTTGGACTTGGAGATATTGCACAAAAGGGATACTTACCAGTTCTCACTGAAAAAGAAAATATAGAGCTCATACTCTGTACTAGGAATATGGATACACTTAAAAAGTTATCAAAAAAATATAGAATTAATCAATATGTTCAAACCCTAGATGAATTAATAGAAAAGGGCATAGATGCAGCTTTTGTTAGTACTGCCACAGAGGCACATTTTCAAATAGCAGAAAAGCTTCTTACAAACGGAATTAATGTATATATAGATAAACCAATATCCTTAAATTTTAATGAGACTCAAAAGCTAGTAACTCTAGCCAAGGAAAAGGGTTTAGTTGCTATGGTAGGATTTAACAGACGATTCGCTCCTATGATAAACAAATTAAAAGAACATGGGAAAGCGGATATTATCATTATACAAAAAAATAGATTCAAATTGCCTGATTACAAAAGGCGTGCTATTGTTGAGGACTTTATACACGTCGTTGATACTCTTCGGTTTTTAATGGACAGTGAGGTTAAAGATATTAAAGTTCGATATTTAGAGAAAAATAATTTACTTCATAATATAGTGATTCAATTAAATTCCGAAGAATGCACTGCTATTGGAATTATGAATAGAAACAATGGTGTTACTGAGGAAATAATAGAATATATGACAGCTGAAAATAAATATGTGGTAGAAAATTTTGTGGAAACCACTGAGTTTCACAATAAAGAAAAGAATACATCGAAATTTGGTGATTGGGAGCCTACATTATATAAACGTGGATTTTATCAAATAGTAGATCATTTTTTAAACTGTGTTGAAAATAAGATAGAACCCAATCCATCTATTTCAGATTCTTTAATTACACATGAGATCTGTGAAAAAATTGTATTGATGATAACCAAATAATTTTAAAAGGAAGAAGACCATATTTCTAATTGAAATATGGTCTTCTTTATGATAATTATTAAGTGAAATAAAAAGATTTTAATGCCGAGGGAATAGTGGTTTAATTCCGTTAGCCAATACTCTTAGCCTATTTTCTTCCTCGGGGGTTATAGCTTTGAAATCTATTGAAGCCTCCACAGCCCATCTGAAAAATTTAATATAACCTGGTGGTATTGCCGCAGTTACACCTTGTGACAAGGTATAGCGGTAGGCGAGTTTAGCGAGCTCTTCATCTTCAATAGGCTCATACCATGCTTTAGGGTATTTTTTTATAGCGCCTTCAGCCCAATCAGTTTTAGCCATAGCCTTTAATGCTAAAATACCCATACCTTTTGATTTTGCTATTTGTAGTACTTTTGGTGCAAAGTTTGCATTAAATATATTTACCCAGTTTATAGGTAATAGCATTGAATCAAAATCATATCTTTCAATTAATGCGAGGGCGGCCTCTTCTGAATGCGCTGAAAAGCCAATATGTTTTATGAGTCCTTGTTGTTTTGCTTTTAAAAAGGTTTCCATGGCACCATTAGAACTGAAAATTTGTTCTACATCCTCTAAAGTAGTAACTGCATGAAGTTGATATAGATCAAAATGGTCAGTTTTTAGTTTTTTAAGGGAATTGTGAAGAAGCTCCTCAGAACCACTTTTACTTCTGTTTTCTGTTTTACAAGCTAAGAAAATTCCAGTTCTTTTCCCTACGAGTGCTGGTCCTAAATGATCCTCAGCATCAAAATATGTGGGTGCAACATCAAAGTAATTTACTCCAGCATCAATAGCTTCTGCTACATAATTATTTGCATCACGTTGTTGAACCTCTGCTACTATTATTCCACCAAATCCTACAATAGATAGAGATTCACCTGTTTGCCCTAAAATACGTTTTTCCATTATATTTACTCCTTTCGTTATAGTTTTAACCACTTGTATTTATATAAAAAATAATAGAATCTTATTAGTTCCTAGTTCTTTTATAATTGTAACATAACCCATATATTATAAAAAGTTTAATTGTACAATTATATAAACCTGAATTATAAATTAACTGTTGCAAAATATATTTAATAGAATGATAATAATATTGAGGTGAGAAATTATTATGAAATCACTATATAAAATGTGGAAAATCACAAAAAAAGCCCGTGAAAATAAAGAAGATTATATTAGAAAATTTAATGAAGGTGGTAAATCTTTTGCTAATGTTAAATGTGCTTTTAACGCTAATATATTAATAAATAAATCTGGGGTCTTATATAACACTAAAATAACTTCCGAATATTTTTTTATACCAATTCAAAACATAAAAAAGGTTCAGGTTAAAACTGATGAGGAACTTTCGAAGCATGTTATTGATAATAAAATACCTTTAATTGGTGACTTGAATTTTCCGCGAAAAGTTCATTTTTTCTTAATAATAAACTATACAGAGAACAATATAGATTTAGAGAAAACTATAGAATCTAAAATGGCAGTTTTGGGTGTTACTTCAATTTTAAAAGCAAGACAACAGTATAATGAAGATCACCCAAAATCATCTTTAAAAGAACTTGATTATACACTCCAAACTAAATCTCTTAATGCTAATTTTAACTCTATGGATATACCAGATCAAATCAATAAGTTGTTTGAATTAGTAGAAAAGGGAGCTCTTTCTTTAGATGAGTTTAATCAAAAGAAAAAAGAACTTTTATTAAAAATGTAAAAAACGATAAGTTAGGGGCGGTATTTATGAATTTAAAAGGTAAAGTAGCTATAGTTACAGGAGCATCTAGAGGAATTGGAAAAGGTATTGCAATAGAGCTAGCTAAGGCTGGAGTTTGCGTTGTAATAAATTATAAAAGTAATGATGAAGCAGCTGAAAAAACACTACAGGAAATTAGAGAACTAGGAGCTTATGCCTTGAAAATTAAAGGGGATGTAAGTGATTATGAATTTTCAAAACAGCTGATAAAAACTACTGTTGAGAAATTAGGTAAAATAGATATCTTGATAAATAATGCAGGTATCTCAAAGGTAGGGTTATTTATGGATGCGTCGCCAGTTGAATGGGATAACATTTTAAATGTAAACCTTAAAGGTACAATTAATTGTTCTCATAGTGTAGTAAGTGAAATGATAAAGCAAAAGAGTGGAATTATAATAAATATATCCTCAATGTGGGGGAATGTAGGTGCTTCTTGTGAAGTAATTTACTCAGCGTCTAAAGGAGCAATTAATTCTTTTACAAAGGCTTTAGCAAAGGAGCTTGCACCATCTAATATTAGGGTTAATGCCATAGCACCAGGGGTTATAGATACAGAAATGAATGCTTGGCTAAGTCTCGAAGAACGTAAATCACTAATTGATGAAATACCTATGATGAAAGTAGGAGAAGTGCAAGATGTTGGTATGCTTGTAACCTTTTTAGCCAGTGAAAATTCAAAATATATTACTGGGCAAGTGATAACAATAGATGGAGGAATGCAATAGTAATTTCTAATAAATTGAAAAATACAGGAAAATATAGTATAATTTAGCTGTAAATAGTACACTGTAATTAAAGTCATTTTATAAGGGAGATATACTTATGTATCATGGAAAGGAAATTACTAATAGAAATAAAAAAACCTTAAACTTTAATCTTATAGCTATATGGATATCCACTATTGTATTATCATTGCAAATGGCAGGAACAGGTGGGAAAAATGCCTTTATTAAAGTTTTGATTGTAACTGGAACCTCTTCAATAATTGCAAGTGTTTTTTATGTTTGTAAGATCAATTTCAGAATAAAGGGGTTATTAGTAAATTTATCAACACTTTTTGGGTGTTTATATTTAGCTAATTTACAAGGGGGATTGGAATCCGGATTTTTAATATATATTACTTGTCTATTATTAGTAGCATTATACAGTGATATTATTTTGTTATGTATTTATGGATTTATTTTAGATTTGTCATTAATTTTAATGTATATTTTTTCACCAATCTCGGTGCTAGGAGCCAATATGGAAATTAGCGGTTTTATAAGCAGCATAGCTATAATAAATATCAGTATACTTTTATTATGTTTACTTTCAAAATGGAGTTTAGATTTGATTAAAGAAAGCCTGGAAAAAGAAAAAAAGACTTTGGAGTTACTAGACAAATTAGAAAATACTATGTGCGGTATAGATAAAAACACAGGAGTTTTAAATAGCAGCATAGAAAAATGTAATGTGAATATAAATATGGTAATGGAAATAAGTGATGACGTTGTTTCAGCAGTTAATGAGATGACAAATGGCATATCTATGCAAGCGGATAATGTCAACAACATAAGCCAAACCATAATAGACACTTCTAATACTGTGGAGCATAGTAAAGAAATTTCGCAAAAAATCATAAGTGTTTCAGAAGTAGTAAATAATGATGTTAAAGAAGGAACAAAGCAAATCAAAGAAATGGACAAGCAAATGAGTATAATTAAAAATGCTGTAAAATCCTCATTAGATACAGTAATTACCCTTCAAATGCAGATGAGGGATATAGATGGATTTTTAGGGGGAATAAAAAATATTTCAGAGCAGACAAATTTATTAGCTTTAAATGCTTCAATAGAAGCTTCAAGGGCAGGAGAAGCTGGGAGGGGATTCTCAGTTGTAGCTAAGGAAGTTGCAAAACTTGCAGAGGAAAGTAATATAACTGTTGAAAACATTTATAAAATTATTAAAAATACAAACACAACAACCATTTTAGCTTTAAACGAGGCAGAAAAGGGTAATGAAGCTGTAAACATGGGGGACCAAATTGCTCAAAAGCTTTATGGTACATTTGAGAATTTAATTATAGTATTTGAAGAGCTTAATTTACACATTTCAAAGCAGAGCAATGTTATAAATGGTGTTAAAGATACCTTTACTGTTGTTGATACAGAGGTGCAAAATATTGCTGCTGTATCTGAGGAGTATGCTGCTACTACAGAAGAAATTTTATCAGTTATACAGCAGCAGAATAATAAAATTTCTGAAGTTGTACAGGAAATTCAGGCCATTAATAATATAAGCAATGAACTAAGCAATATGGTAAAATAAATTATTTAATAAATTATTAATACTTTCTTAATATACAATTAATATTATAATCCATTTATATGATATAATTAGATTACAATTTAGAAAATAAATCGTATAAAATGAAAGAAGGATAATATTATCATGGAATATATAAAGGGCAAAAACATAATTTCAAAGTTAATGAAATCAGTTTTATCAATTGGTACTTTTATCGTCTTATTAGTAGCAATACCTTATGTAGCTATCTTTGTTATTAGAGCGTTGTTTTTTATTGCAGTTGTGGGAGTTTTAGTATGGTATAGCGTAAAGATAGTAAAGACCATTAAAAATTACATCTATAAACTAAGTACAAAGAAAAATGCTAACATACAAGCTGATATGTCTAGTAGTGAAACATATACAACAGACTCCATTGATATTAATTATGAGGATAGTGTTATTATTGATGTAGATTATGAAAAGGTAGAATAAGGCGCATTCTAATAAAGCTAAATTTATAAATGATGTTTTAAAAACCAGTCTGTATCATAGATTGGTTTTTTGTTTTCTAGATTATAAAATATTTATGAAAATTTATATAGGTGGATAGGGGGCAAAGGATGAGCAGAATATTAATAGTCGAAGATGAAGAGTCTATTAGGAAGTTTATTAAAATTAGTTTAAAAAGAGAAAAATTCGAGGTATTTGAGGCGACTTCTGCAGAAGAAGGCTTGCGAAAAATATTGCAGGAAACTCCAGAAGTAGTGATATTAGACATTATGCTGCCAGGTATGAATGGGTTTGAACTTTGTGAAAAATTAAAGAAACAAAATGAAAATATTGGGATAATCATTTTAACCGCTAGAGCACAAGATATGGATAAAATCATGGGACTAGAATTTGGTGCAGATGATTATATGGTTAAGCCTTTTAACCCATTAGAGCTTATTGCCAGGATAAATTCTCTTTTAAGGCGAATGAAGTACAAAAATATACAGCAAACAAATTTTATTAATTCTAGAGAATTTAGAATTGATTTATACTCAAAGAAAATTTTCAAAAATGATATAGAATTAGATTTAACACCAAAGGAATTTTTGCTTATGAAAATGTTTATTCAAAATCCTAGTAAGGCATTAAGTAGAGAGGAGCTTTTAAATTCAATTTGGGGATATGAGTTTATAGGAGACACTAAAATAGTTGATGTAAATATTAGAAGACTAAGAAGTAAAGTTGAAAACAATCCATCAGAGCCCCAATATATAGAGACGGTTTGGGGAACGGGGTATAGATGGGGGGACGCATAAATTGAACTCCATAAGAACAAAGCTCGCTGGAAGTTACCTATTAGTAATACTAATTACTGTTATAATTGTAGAGGGATTTTTAATGGCAGCTACTAAAAAATACTATTATAAAAGTTTAGAATCAAATTTATCCAACCAATTAAAGCTATCTACTAGTTTTTATAATACATATTTAGCTTCAGCAGGTGTGAAAGAAAATGTAGCTAATAATGTTGACGTATTTTATGAAAATATTAATGCTGAAGTTCAAATTATAGATTTAAAAGGATATGTAATTATGGATTCCTTGGGCTCAATACCAGTAGAAAAATTGGAGGGTAAGGATTTTAAAGTAGCCTTAGGTGGAAATCTTGGCAGCATAATTGATAGACAAAAATATGAAAATGAGGGGGTTATGACAGTAGCATATCCCTTGTTTTATAATGGAAAAGTAAATGGAGTATTGAGGTTTATAACTTCACTTAAGAAAATTGATGAGGATATTTATGCGCTGTCTAGATTTTTCTTAATTACTGGTGGAATGGTTATTATACTATCAGGAATAGTAAGTCTCTTTATTTCTAATATAATAACTAGCCCTATAAAAAAAATCATGGTGGGTGCAGAAAAAATGGCCAGTGGAAATTTTAATGAGAAAATCAATATAAATTCAGATGATGAATTAGGACAGTTGGCAAAAACCTTGAATTATATGACTGACGAAATATTAAAAAGTGAAAGACTGAAGAATGAATTTATTGCTTCTGTTTCACATGAACTAAGAACGCCACTTACATCTATTAAAGGATGGTCTATTGTATTAAATTCTAGTGAATTAGAAGATGAAGAAGAACTTAAAGAGGGGCTTGAAATTATAGAACAAGAATCTGATAGATTAACTTTTTTAGTTGAGGATTTATTGGATTTTTCTAAGTTATCTTCAGGAAAAGTGTCTATAAAAAAGGATCTTATTGATTTAAGGGATATTCTAATGAATATAAAGATGCAGAGTTTACCTAGAGCATTAAAGGAAAATATTCAGCTAAGCTTAGAAATAGAAGAGAATTTACCCGAAATATTTGTGGATAGAAATAGGCTAAAACAAGTACTGATAAATATTTTAGATAATTCTTTTAAATTCACACCTAATGGAGGAAATGTAAGTATAAGGGCGCATTTAGAAGTCGAAAATATTGTTATTAAAATAATAGATACAGGATGTGGTATACCAAAAGATGAATTACCAAGAGTAAAAGAAAAGTTTTTTAAAGGAAAGAATGCTAATTCTAAAAATGGTATAGGACTCTCTATATGTGATGAAATTATAAAGCTTCATGGAGGTAAACTCCAAATTAATAGTGTGATTGATAAGGGTACAGAAGTATGTATAATTATTCCAGTATAACCTAAGAACATTTATGCTGTGCAAGGGAGCAAAGTAATGAAAAAAATATTATCTTTATTTATTTTAGCAATAATATTATTGAATTTTACAGCCTGTAATAATGTTGATTTATCAACAACAAGCAGAGTAACACCGCCTAAAGTAACGATTCCAGTTGATGGAATTTGGAAGGTAGAGAGCTATGTTTTTTCATCTATGTCTAAAATGGAGGAAGGAGAAGCAAAGGAGTGGATTGGAAAAAAAGCATCTTTTGATGAGCAAAAGGTTGTTCTACCAGATGACAATTGTGAAAAGCCTGAATTTAAGATAAAAAGTGTGAGTACAAAAGAATATTTGTACAATAATTACAAATCGACCTTAGAGAATTTAAATATAGACCAAAGTGAAATTAAAATTATTACAATTATTTCTAATCAAAATTATTTTAGAGATATTATAAAAATTAACGATAATAGGATAATCATAATAAAGGATGGTGTATTTTTCACACTGCTAAAGGTGACTAATGAATACAAAATAAATATTGATGACATGAGAAATGAAAAAAAATTATCTTATAGTAAATTAGACACGTTTATAGAGAGAAATCAATCTGGACTTTTGTTAGGTTTAAAATCTTATAAAACTGTTGATTATAAATTACCTTACATTAATGAAAACAAAACCATATTGGAACCCGTATACAGAACATTATGGATTAAATATGATGGGTTAATAGAATCAATATCGGAACTCCCATTTTTATTAGTACCCAGGAGGACTGGATTTTGGAAACTTCAGGTTAGTAGAGAAATTACCAATAATTATGGTTTGGATTCATTACTAGCGTCGCCCATCGGCAAAGAAATGAAAAAAAAGAGCATAAAAGTTAAAAATACAGATTTTTATGATTTGAAAAGTATTAATTTTGTGGGAAATGATTATGTGTGTTATGAGAGAGACATTGAAATTGGTGCAAAAGTTGATAGTAAGTCAAGTGCAGATCATTCATTAGAAGTAGTACCGTTGGATACTATATATACTGGGTCAGAAGTTCCAATTGTTGCATCAAAGGTGTTAGGTGAAAAGGGACTAGAGGGTCTGAATTCTGGTGCAAAATCATATTTAAGGACTATTCCAGAAAAAGATAGAAATCTATTAAAAGATACTCCGCTGCCTACGAATTTTGGAATTTTTAGAAAAAATGGTAAATGGTTATTGCGTGGAAGACTAAATTTTTCAAGTCCATCTGTAAAAAATGAATATGCAGACTTTAATGTTCCTATTGAAGCACCTGGAAACCTGGTAAACTATGATTCATTATTTCCATCTTGGGAGGTCATAAAGCAAAAAGTTCCCAGTGCAGTAGATGGATATACATCTCCCAATAAGGATATTGTAGTAGTATTAACAAAATCAAAATTATTAGTTTATGCTATAAAAGATAATATTTTAGGGGAGGATCCATTGGGCGAGTTACAACTTAAAAATTCTGAAGTATCTGTTATGGCACAGTGGGCGACAGATGATTATGTTAAAATTTGGTCTGAAGAGGTAAAAAATCTTCAAGGTAAATAATGCAAGAAATGTAGATAATACAAAAGGAATTCATATAGTGTTCGCGAATATATTATATATATAACTTTAGAGGGTACGGGGTAGATAAGGAGGAAATATGCAGATCGAAATTATTAAATTTATACAATCTATAAAATCTCCATTTTTAGATGTTTTTTTTCAAATGGTTACAATGACTGGAGAAGAGTATTTTTACATTATTGCAGCTGCTATAATATTTTGGTGCGTAAATAAAAAATTTGGATATAAACTAGGTTTTGCACTATTGACAAGCACAATTGTAAACACTGTACTTAAGGATATAGTAAATGCAGCAAGACCAATAGGAGTAGACGGTATAAGATCTCTGAGATTACAAACGGCTACAGGACAATCTTTTCCAAGTGGGCATACTCAAGGGGCCACTACCTTTTGGGTTTCGTGGATTGTTCAGGTTAAGAAAAGGTATATTTATATAGTTGGAATCATAGCAATCCTTTTAGTATCCTATTCTAGGATGTATCTTGGAGTGCATTACCCAATAGATGTAATTGGTGGTATGGTAGTTGGAACTGCATGGGTTTTTATATCAAATTATATTTTTGACTATGCTGATTCGAGGGAGAAAAAATGGATATTAATGTTAATTGTTGTACCTATGCTTTTGGGAATGATATTTATTAAAGAAAAAACTTATTATACAATATCAGGAACAGTATTGGGCTTCTATATTGGATATATACTAGAGTCAAATTATGTTCAGTATGATGTTAGAAATACTAAGGTAGCGCAGCTAATGAAATTGGTGTTTGGATTAACTATTCTTATAACATTAAGAAGTACATTAAAGGTAATTTTGCCTGTCAGCATGGTTGCTGATTTTTTTAGATATTTTGTAATTGGATTGTGGATTACAGTTGGAGCACCCTCCATATTCAAGAAATTTAGTGGACAAGTTAAAGTATAAGAGGATTATTACAATAGCTATTTTTTTTTATAAAATTTAATTTAATTAATTTTAAAAATCAAATCACTGTAGACATGCTATAGTAGATAGTGCTAAAATTATTAAAAGGACACAAGATTATAGTGTATTTTATAAAAAGAGGTGACAAAGTGAAATATCATAAGAGTGTATTAAAAAAATTAGGTATTTTATTATTAATTTTAATATTGGAAACAATGAATTTACCTTTTATATCAGTAAAAACAGAAGCTTTCGAGCTAAATAGAAATCCGGTTATAGCATATAGTGATTCAATAGCTTTAAAAGTAGCAATTTCAGCACAGGATTTAAGTAGTATTTTAAAAGACCAGTTAGCGCAAAGAGAGACAAGCTTTAATATAAGGTACAAGTCAGATACAACTAATCTAAAAACTATAATTGAATCTAGCATAGAGGAAATTTTAAAGTCAGATGATTATTTAAGAAGTTGTCTAAAATCATATCAATGTAGCTATAAAGGGTACGAAAATGATGTTACAATAAATTTTGATTTTAGCTTTTATACCACAAAATTACAAGAGGATTATGTAAACTCACAAGTAACTGTAATCTTAAAAGATATAATAACTGTAAGTATGAATGATGATCAAAAGGAGAAAGTAATTCACGATTATATTGTAACTCATGTAGCTTATGATACTACACTTAGTAAATTTAGTGCCTATGAAGCATTAAAAAATGGCAAAACTGTGTGTAGTGGATATGCACAACTCGCTTACAAAATGTTAAATGAGTCGGGAATTGAAACTAAAATAATTTCAGGAAAAGGTAATGGTGATAATCATGCCTGGAACTTAGTAAAGCTCCAGGATACATGGTATCATTTGGATTGCACTTGGGATGATCCATTACCTGATGTAGTAGGAAGAGTACTTTATAATTATTATAATTTAAGTGATGAAAAAATTTCCAAGGATCATAGTTTTGTAAAATCAGATTATCCTGCAGCAACTAAAATTTATACTTATATGGCATCGATATTTGATGAAAGTGAATTTGTTCAATTCACTAAATCCGATAACACTACTGAAGTTACCTCAACAAAAGAGTGGAACATTAATTTTAATAGTGGAATTGATGGGTTAAACTTAAAGGATAAAATATTTATATTTAAAAAAGGAACAAACATTAAATTTCCTATAATACTTCAGGTTTCTCAAGATAAAAAAACTGTTAAAGTTCTGCATAGTATACCTTTTGAACTGGGAGGAAATTATACCTTATATATAAGTAAAGACATTAAAGGCATGTATGGAGATATAAATACAACAACTTCCGTGAAAATGGGTTTTACAATTTTAAATTAAAAAGAATATAATTTTTAAATTAGCAAAACCTATAGGTATCAATAAAGATAAGGGAGATGTTTTTATGCCTAAAGATAGTCAACCTGACAATAAATTTTCTAGATTAGTAAAGAGTAATTATGATACCCCAATAACAAGAGAAACAGGGAAAAATCAAAATGCTACAACAAAAAAACAATCTGCTGACAGAAAATAAAAAAAGCAGGAGAATTTAAACTTTTGTTTATATCCTCCTGTTTTTTATTTTATAGGTATAATTTCCTGAGAGATAAAAAATATTGTTATAATTTATTGCATTATCACAATATTATGTTAGAATTTATATATATTATTATTTTAAGAAGAAAGATAAAAAGTTTTTAATTTGTAATAGTTAATCTCAGGTAAAATTCTGTGGTTGTTTATATTTTGAAGCTACAGGGTGTCTGTGGCTTTTTATAATTTTAAATGCAAGGATTAAATTATTAGTGTGTTTTTTTAAAAGTCGTGGATACTAAGGTACTATTTAAGAAGGAGTGAATATATTGAGTTTTTATGTTTATAATACTTTGACTAGAAATAAAGATGAGTTTATACCGTATAAAGAAGGTAAGGTGGGCATGTACACATGTGGACCTACAGTGTACAACTATGCACATATAGGTAATTTAAGGACATATATTTTTGAAGATGTACTTAAAAAATCCTTAGAGTATGTAAATTATAAAGTTAAGCATGTAATGAATGTAACTGACGTTGGCCACCTTCAATCGGATGGAGATGAGGGAGAAGATAAGATGGCTCTTGGAGCAAGCCGTGAGCATAAAACTGTATGGGAAATAGCTAAGTTTTATGAAGACTCTTTTTTTGAAGATTGTAAAAAGCTTAATATAAAAAGACCAACTATTGTATGTAGAGCAACAGATCATATTCAAGACATGATAGATCTTATAAAGAAACTTGAAGAAAAAGGCTACACTTATGTATCTAATGGAAATGTGTATTTTGAAATTGATAAATTTCCGAATTACACTAAACTTGCAAATATTAGTATAGACGAGTTAAAAGCAGGAAGTAGAGTAGAAATAGATCCTAATAAGAAAAATCCACTTGATTTTGTATTATGGTTTACAAATTCTAAGTTTTCTAATCAAATTATGCAGTGGGAGTCACCATGGGGTAGAGGTTTTCCAGGCTGGCATTTAGAATGCTCTGCAATGTCTATTAAATATATTGGTGAATATTTAGATATTCATTGTGGAGGAATAGATCATATTGCTATACATCACACTAATGAAGTAGCTCAATCTGAAGGGGCACTAGGACATAAATGGGTAAAGTACTGGATGCATGCGGAGTTTCTAGTAGTAGATAGTGGTAAGATGTCAAAATCTACTGGGGAGTTTTTAACTGTAGCAAAACTTGAACAAGAAGGTTATAGTCCTCTCGATTATAGATATTTCTGTCTTTTATCTAAATATAGAAAGCAGCTAGTGTTTACTTTTGATAGTTTAACTGATGCTAAGAAGGGACTTAAAAAACTTAAAGAGAGAATTGCTAGTGTTCTAACTTCCATTGATGAAAATGATGTAGTAAGTGATGATAAAACTAACGCATACAAAGAAAAATTCACATCTTATATCAGTGACGATTTAAATATAGCGAATGCTTTCACTGTACTTTTCGATGTTTTAAAAGATGATGAACTAAGCAATAAGGAAAAAGCTATACTTATAGAAGATTTCGATAAGGTGTTGTCATTAGATCTTATGACAGTAGAAAATGAAGCTTCCAATATAGATGAGGAGCTCATAAATAAGCTTATAATTGAAAGAGCAGAAGCAAGAGCCAGCAAAAATTGGGCAAGAGCAGATGAGATAAGAAATGAATTTTTAGTTATGAATATTGAACTTCTTGATACTAAGGAAGGAACAACCTGGAAAGCTAAATAAGTATGAATCGAAAATAGGGGGCTGATATATTGGCAAGATTCGTATTGATAGTCGTAGCTGTGTGTATCGTAGTAATTGGTATAACGTATTTAATTCATAGGTTAGTAGGTAGAAAAAAATATGCAAAATATATTCCTGCGGTTATTTTTGTGCTTCTGGGAATATATAACATATACATGATAAGGACTAATCCAGGTGAGGGCTTTGGAGATATAGTAAAGGCACTGGTTATATTTGTATGTGCTGCTTGTTTTATAAGCGGAGTAATCACAGGTATGTTTATTGATTTTATTTTACCTAAACTAAAAAAATAGCTTCTAATTATAAATGACATTGAACCTTAAATGAGTAATAAGGTGAATATAGTAGGGAATGGGGGTAGATTTGTGTAAACAAATCTACCCGTTTTTCTGCATAGGTGCAATACATGCAATTTATTATTTAAGGGGCTATTCTATCTCTATCCCTTGGGAATAGGGTAACTTCACGTACATTTCTAAGACCTAAAAGCTGAGCGGTTAACCTCTCTAGACCTATTGCTAAACCTCCATGAGGTGGAATTCCATATTTGAATACTTGAAGATATCCACTAAAGCTTTCAAGGTTTAATCCTCTAGATGAGATACTATCTTTTAACTGTTCATAGTTATGAATTCTTTGTCCGCCAGTAGTTATTTCAACACCTCTAAATAATAAGTCAAAGCTATGTGTACTCTCAGTACCTTCTGGCATAGTATACATAGGTCTTTTACTACGAGGATAGTGAGTTAGGAATATTAAATCTGAATTGTATTTCTCTTTTACATATTCACATATGAATTTTTCACCTTCAGGGTCTAGGTCGCTGGTGAAATCAGTTTTGCCATATTTGTTTTTTACTATTTCAATAGCTTCACTAAGCTTCATAGAAGGTATTTGTTCACTAATGTTAGGAAATTTAACCTGGAGTAAAGTTAGCTCTTTTGTACACTTATTAGTCACATATTGAAAAATATATTTTAGAAGTCTTGTTTCAAGCTCCATTATTTCTCTCTCATCTTCAATAAATCCCATTTCAAGATCCATACTTACATATTCATTTAAATGCCTTATTGTATTGTGTTCTTCTGCACGATATACATGTCCTATTTCAAAGACTCTTTCATAGCCGGCTCCCACCAGCATTTGTTTATAAAATTGAGGACTCTGCGCTAAATATGCTTTTTTCTCAAAGTATTTAAGCTCAAATAAACCAGTTCCACCTTCAGTACCTTCAGCTACAATTTTTGGACTATATACCTGCGTAAAGTCTTCATTCTTTAAAAATTCAGCAAAGCCTTGAGCTAATGCTGCTTGTATTTTGAAAATTGCATTGGTTTTTAAGTGCCTTAAGGTTAATACTCTATTGTTTAAAAGAGTATCTATATTTACTTCTAATACATCTTTGTTAATTTCTACAGGTAAGTCCTCTGTAACTTGAGATATAATCATTAATGTTTCAACTGATAATTCACTTTCTTTAGTTTCAGCATTTCTTTTTTTTACCTTTCCAATTATCTCAACTACAGATTCAAGTTTTAAACCTTTGATATCTATAGTCTTTGGATTTAGCACACATTGAACTACGCCAGACCTGTCTCTTATAATTAAAAAAGCTATTTTACCAATTTTTCTTATTCGGTGTATCCAACCTTGTATTTTTACCCTTTCTCCCATATGACAGTAAAGATTTTCTGTTAATAAACGTTCCATAAATATGGCCTCCTTTTAATATAAATTTTTAGCCGCTTTTAAAATGTCGTTAAAAAATCCCTGAGCATAAATATTGCTCAGGGACGGAAAAATCCGTGGTACCACCCTTATTAATCATTAAATATAAACCAAGATAGAATGGGTACAATAGCTGTGGAATAATAAATACGTCAAAAAACTCTCACTCCATATAGGAGTGAGAGTATAAGTCCCACGGTACCATCCTTGTTAATCATAAATAATTGATTCACTTTATCCCATTAACGGGGGAAACCGATACACTCTAATAACTCAGTAGTGAGATTTCAAATGTACAACTCCGAGATGTCTTTCAGTATAATGATTCTTATTAGGTTTACACTCTCCCTAATTCACTTAGAAGATTTCATCAACTTACTATTCTCATCATTATTTTTACAATAATTACTATAAATTTAAAATAAGTATAACATTACTATTTTTCATTGTCAAGCAAAATTACTCTATTTTACTCCCCTCTGAAGCTGCCTGGATTTTTTCATGGCTACCAAGTGATTTTGGTAATCTAGCATCATCATTTTTCTTAATCATGATTTGCTCCTGGGTAGTATAGTTGTAGTTCTTCGAATCTTTTCTTGCCATAGATATTGCCACCTTTCTAAATTTTAATAAGATATTATCAAAACTATTTATATTAGTTTCTCCAGCATTGATAGTATAATACTTTTTTTTAATGCACTATAAGGTAATTTAGTTTATAATATTATGTATAGTTCACTGTAAGAAGAGAAATATTATTAATTTAAATAATTTAGATTTGAGGTGAAGAATATGGATAGAGTAACTTTAAGAGCTTCATTAGTAATTGGAATTATTGGTATAATTTTAATATCAGTTATATATTTTAGACCAGTGAGCATAGAAAGAAACTATAGTGGATATATGTTTGATGATAATAGTGAATTTGAAAAATCTACAGAAATTAAGCTTGTTGGTGAACTAAAAAAGAAATTTTCTTTAAATTATGTATTTACTGGAAGTATAGAAGTGGATGGTATTAAAGAACAGGTTATCCTAAAGAGAATATGGTCGAAATACAATATTTTTAAAAGTGTGGGATATAATGCTTTTATAGAAACTAAAAATAGTAAAACAGGTCAATATGAAGTGACTGGGACACTAGATACATCAAAGGATTTTAATGAAGTACTTTTAAGATTAGGTAAGGTAGACAGTAAATATAATGGTAAATTTAATATTTGTGGTCCAAGTAGTAATCGAGAAGAGGCCAAGGGTATAGTAAAAATTATGGAGAAAAATAATTAAGAGTTATTGGAGGAGTTATAATGTCTAAAGAATTAATATTGAAATTAAAGCCATACTTAAGTAAAAAAATATGGGGATGGGAAAAATGGGTACTTTCATGTCATGAAGATGGTAAATCCACAATACAAGAAGGTATTTATGAGGGGCAAGAATTGTCCGAACTTTTAGGATGTGATAGTGATTTTCCTATACTAAGTAAAATTATAAAAGCAGAAGATAAACTATCAGTACAAGTGCATCCAGATGATGATTATGCTAAAAGGGTTGAAAATGCGAATGGAAAAACAGAGTGTTGGTATATATTACAGGCAAAAGAAGGTGCAACTTTAGTATCGGGAATAAAGAAGGGCTTAAACAAAGAAAAGCTAAGAAAAATTATAAAAGAAGGTAAATTAGAAGATTATTTAGAGAGAATCAGTATCAAAAGAGGAGATTTCATCTATATTCCAGCAGGTACTGTACATGCTATAGAAGCTGGGGTAAAGCTTATTGAAGTACAGCAAAATAGCAATATAACTTATAGACTTCATGACTGGGGACGTGGACGAGAAGTGCATATTGAAAAATCCTTAGATGTCATAGATTATGAAGGTAAAAATAAAGGTGGCAAAATTGATAAATTTAATAAATTAGAGACACCTTATTTTAAAGTGGAAAAAATCATTGTTAATAATAAATATGTAGATATGGTTAATGAAAGTTTTCATAGCTATATTGTAATAAGTGGTGAGGGAATAATAAAAGCTAATAATATGCAAATGAAATTAAAAGAAGAAGAAACAATTTATATATCAAAAGGAGTAGAGTATATACTTGAGGGAAATATGGAATTAATTAAAGCCAGTGTGTAGAATATAATTATGTTTTAATATAACATTATAAATTTAATGTGCGTGGAGGTTTCATTATGAAAAAAATATTATTAATTACTATTATTTCTATTTTGTTTTTATCTGGATGTGGAAGTGATAAAACAAAAGATAGTTCAAGTACCCAAATAACCCCATCAAAAAATGAACTTTCAAAAGAAGTAAACTATCAATTTGCCATCCCTAAAAAGGGAGATAAAAAAGCAATAATTAAGACAAGTTTGGGAAACATAACTATAAGATTTTTCCCCAATGAATCCCCTAAAGCAGTAGAAAACTTCATAGAGCATAGTAAGAAGGATTATTTTAACGGCTTACTATTTCACCGTGTAATTAATAATTTTATGATACAAACAGGTGATCCAACAGGTAGTGGCTCCGGTGGTGAAAGTATTTGGGGAAAACCTTTTGAAGATGAATTAAGTGACAAACTACATTATTTTAGAGGGGCAGTTGTTATGGCAAATAGCGGAGCTAATACTAATGGAAGTCAGTTTTTCATAGTTCAAAACCCAACAGTAGATAGCAATTTTGATGGACCGATGGCTTATAACAAATTTAGTAGTGAATTAATAGCACAATATAAAGCAAAAGGTGGTTCGCCACATTTAGAACCTGGATTTAGTGATGAGGCTTCTGGAGGAGTTTCTACTGGATATACTATTTTAGGTCAAGTAACTGAGGGAATTGATATAGTTGATAAAATTGCAAGTGTAGATGTAGATAATTCTGCTAAACCTAAAACTGATGTTAAAATTTTAAAAATTAGTATGGTGGATTAGTTATTTAGTTATATTAAAATATCCCGATTCACGTAAGCAATGTCGTTTATTTACTGGAAATATACCACTTTTTTCACAGAACACTACAACGTCAAAATAAAATAAATTTAACTAAAATAAAAACTCTTATGTTTTTCACATAAGAGTTTTTGTGTACTACAGATTTTAATTTATATGTTTTTTAGATTTTATATTGCTATTAATATGAAACTTTGACCATTTTTTAATTTATGGTATACATTTGCTAGGCTGCGTATGAAAAATTCTTACAAATTTAACAGAATATATATCGCACATTATAATATCATTTGTACCAGCTTCTTGAATAACAAAATAACTAATACCAACTTCTTTTAAAATACCTTCTCTATCAATCCACATACTAGTCCCAATTAAAAATTCCACTTTTATATATTGTCCTATGTGTTCGACTAACCATCCTTGAGTATAGAGTCGATTATTTACTACGGGAGGAACAGGTGCCATTTCAAAGTCCTGGTTAGTAGCAGGAGGTGTGGGTATAGGTTTTTGCCTTGTATCATCAAACATATCAAAATCTGGCAAAGGCATCATTGGGGGTTCAAAATACATAGGACTATTATTCCACATTGGAGTTCCATTAAAATTATTAGGTGGTACTATAAACATAAAATATCCTCCTCAAAAAATTAAATTATAATCTAAAGGTATTGTTAGTAATGACTTTAATTAAGTTGTAAAATATTTTGCTGTGGGATTGTAAAAGCAATGTAGAGCTACACTAACTTGATAGGTACCGCTACCATTAAAAGGAAATAGATATGGACAACCTGGTGCAAAGGGATTAAAGTACCACAAGGAAGAACCTGTCGTATATAATCTATTGCCAGCTAAAGCCCAATCAGCAATATCATAATGAGTTTGCTCTGGTGGACTTGACCATATGGTTTGTGGGTTTGACATGCCACCAAGTACAGACGCTACACAATCAAATTGTCCCGGTTGGAATATAATCTTTCTTAAATCACCTTGACCTAGCCTAAGATATTCACCATCGGCTACATTAACTCTGTTCATAACTACAGAGGCTACGGCTTTCATTCCGTTTTCACCTTCCCCACCAGCTTCACACTTTATTATTCTAGCCAATAACTCTCTTGCACTGTAAGCCATTATAAGTCATCTCCTCAATTTACTTTACAGTATTATTATATTCAGGATGTTAAAAACGGTACTTGAAAATTAAAAAAAAATTAAGACACTGAAGGTAGTGGTTTATCATAAGTATCTAGTAAATTTATTGAAAGTTTGATATAATTAAGTAGCATTTGTGTTCTCATTTGGTGGGATATTATTATTTTGGTAAAACAATAATAGCAAATGCTTTTCTATTTGTAAAAGTTTGCTATATGTGAAAAGTATCAGTACAAATTAAGTATATTTATATATATACTAATGTTGGACAAGATATGACTATAAAGGAAAACTCCCCTTAAAATTGGGTATTTATACGTATATTATTAAATAGACAAGTTATGAAACATTTATATAAGAGGTGAATTGTGAATTATGCTAAATAGTGGAGATATATTAGATCGAAAATATGAGGTAATTAGAACTTTAGGCAAGGGCGGTATGGGTGTAGTTTATTTATGTAAAAATAAAAGGCTTGGAAACCTTTGGGCTATAAAAGAAGTAATACAAGATATAAAAAATACAGGGATTTTAACAGAAGCCAATATTTTAAAAAATCTAAACCATGTGGGTATCCGGAGAATAGTCGATATATTCTATGAGAATAATAATCTTTATATGGTTCAAGACTACGTAGATGGGCAGACACTAAAAGAGTATGTTAAGGTAAATGGTAAAATTGGAACAGAAAAGATTTGCTGGATTATAGCAGATTTATGCGACATTTTAGGCTATTTGCATAATCGAAATCCAGCTATTATTTATAGGGATATAAAACCATCGAATATAATGATAACTCCTAATGGAAAAATTGTGTTAATTGATTTTGGTATTTCAAAAGTTTATAAGGGTGACACAGATAAAGATACAATAAGTGCAGGTTCTAATGGATTTGCGGCTCCGGAACAGTATGGCTCAGGAAAATGTTGCGCACAAACAGATATATATGGCATTGGAATGTTAATATACTTTATGGTTAAAGGGAAGATTCCAGCCACAGGCATAGAGCCTCTTTTGGATGAAAATTATGATAAGGGCATTAATGATAATTTAAGAATAATAATACAGAAGTGTGCCAAAATAGATATTGCAGATAGATATATTTCAGCTGAAGTTCTAAAAAAAGAAATTTTAATAGTATTAAAAGCGGATAAACATGAAAAAACAGCAAATCTTAGTGATTATAATAGTGGCACCAATGTTTTTATTAAAAAGGGTGAAATGAAAATTTCAGATAATGGTAGACTTAAAAAAACTATTAGAGGATATTTATTTTTTATAGTAGCAATTTTAGCAAGTATTTATATCTTGTATGGAAATAAAAAAGAAGGTATAGATATGAAGAGTGCAGATACACCCCAAATAGTGAGGCCCATAGTAAGTTCATCAAGTATAGAGCAATAGGCAATTAAGCCATAATTAAGTTGAATAAGTGTTTTTTACGTAAAATTTTAGTCAATAGGGTACATTTTCACTAATGTCTTCATATTATAGTAGTATGAATAAAAATATGGAGGAAATTTTTATGATGAAGGCAGTAGCTTTGATAAATTTTGTGCAAAGATCCTTGCCAATGGGTGCGGTGATAATAAATGCACAAAATCCTTATGAAGAAATGCCTGTTAAAATGTTAGACATAGACGGTGATGGTATACCAGAGATAATAGCAGCCTATATGTGGCAGGGAAATCCATTTGTCCTTGTTTTAAAAAATCATAACAATCTTTGGTACAAGATAGCTGATATTGAAGGGGTTGGATACAATATTAACTATTTGAATTTTGCAGATCTTACTGGCGGGGGAATTAAAGATTTAATAATTGGGTGGCAAGTTGGAGCATTATGGTCTGAGCTTAACATTTTTCAGGTTCGAAATGGTCAACTTAATAGAATTGTTAGTGATGTAATGTATAGCAGAATTGAAGTAGAGAATATGTCGAGACCCAAAGACATAGATGGAAAAATAGATATAGCTCTATGGAGTCATGATACAGGGGAGGCCTACAAGGTTTGTGTGCTTAGGTGGGAAGGCGTTAAACTAGTACCGGCAGAGGATGTATACTCTTATTATTTTAAAAAGGTGGTTAAATATTACGAGGAAAAGGTGGAACAGATGCCTAAAGCTGCTTTCTATTGGTATTATCTAGCAGATGCTCAGATAAAAGCAGGATTAAAAAAAGAGGCAGAAAAGTCTATTGAAATAGGGATGAAACTTAATCAAGATTATCCTTCTAAAGATGAATTTCAGGAACTTATAAAAAGTAATAAGGCTAAGGTAAGGAATAATAGTGTAGATTTGTTTCTAGCATCTATTAGCACCGTTTATGGATTTAGATGGGGATATATAAATAGCACAGGAGAATTTATTATAAAGCCTACTTACAATTGGGCTAGACAATTTCAGGATAATGGGTTAGCAGTGGTTACTATAAAAGATTTATTAGGGATTATTAATAAATCAGGAAAATACGTTGTACAACCAAGGTATCAGAGTATTCAGGAATTTTCTGAAGGTCTTGCGGTTGTAGTCTCCGAAAAAGGCTTTATGGTCATAAATGAGAAGGGGTTCGTTGTGACATCTGAAGTTTATAATTATATAGGAAACTTTAAAGATGGCAGAGCAGTAGTTTCAATTATAAGCGCAAATGAAACATGGTTATATGGATATATTAGTAGGCAGGGAAATATAGTGATTCCTGCTAAATATGAAATAGCAGGAGATTTTAAAAATGGAAAAGCAGTTGTAAAAATTCATGGAGGAAATTACGCTATTATAGATGCCGGTGGTTTGGTTTTACAGGAATTTAAATATGATTTTGTTGGAGACATAGGAGATGGACTTTTATCATTTAAAGAAAATGAAAAAGATAAATTTGGATATATAGATGAAACTAGCAATGTAGTAATAGCACCACAATTTACTTCAGTGGAAACCTTTAAAAATGAAAGAGCTATTGTCAATACTTCCGATAGTTATTTAAACAAATATGGCCTCATAGATAAAAAAGGTAGTTTTATAGTAAGTCCTAAGTATAATAATATAGAATTATTAGGGGACAATATGGTATCGATTGGAATAGCTATTAATAAAAAGAGACCATATATAGGCTCTAAATATGCAATTGCGGATATTAACGGCAAGTTCCTCGTAGATTTTATTTATTATGGAGTATCAAATTATAAAAATAAATTAGCATCTGCCTATGATAATTACAAAACATTTTTTATAGATAAAACAGGAAAAAAAGTAGATAAACTGCCAAGTATACATGGTAGTGGAACTCTTTCGTTTAAGGAAGATATAATTGTAGCTGAGGTAGACAATAGAATAGCATATTTAGATAAATCAGGAAATATTATAATGAGACAGAATGGCAATGTTGTATTGAACGACCAATATACAATTAAAGAAAAGAAGTATAAACCCAATAGAAATTATTTAGTATATTATCCTCAAATTAAAGGTATGGACAATTATAAGATGGAAGATGTAGTAAATAAAAAATTGAAAGAAAAATCGCAGGTTGTGTATATTGATAGAAGTGAAGAGCTTGATTATAATTATTATGGGCAGTTTTCTGTAGAGTTTTTCAGAAAAAATTTATTGGTTTTACAACTTTCAGCCTATAACTATCCCTTTGGAGCAGCACATGGCATGCCAACAGAAATATATCTACATGTTGACTTAACTCACGGAAGATTTTATGAGCTAGAAGATTTATTTAAACAAAATAGTAATTATGTAGAAGTGTTAAGTGATATTATAAGAAAACAAATAGAATATATGGGGCCAGATTCGGGAATATGGCTTGACCAATATAAGGGGATAAAGGAAGATCAGCCTTTTTATATATCAGAGGATGTAATAAATATTTATTTTACCCCTTATGAGATTGCACCCTTTGCTTATGGATTCCCTACATTTAAAATACCTTATCAGGAGATAAAGGACATTATTAATACTGAGGGAGAGTTTTGGAATTCATTTAAATAAGGTGCATTTAAATAAATAAATAAATTTGCTATAAAACACCCACTAAAATTTAAATTTTAGTGGGTGTTTTATTTATTTCGTGTGTCTTTAATATAAAGAAAATGTAATTTCAAACGATAATATAAATATAAATGACAGGATAATATAGATTATACAAGGGGTGAATACATGTCAAATTATACAACTAAAAAAATAAATTTTATGAAAATTAAAAATATTAAGACTGTAATTCTTATTTCCATTTTACCAGTAGTTTTAATATCCTTAGCAATAATGGGTATATTTTCAAACTATACTTCTAAAAAACTTATAACTACAGAAATTGAAAATAGGATGAAACATCAGTTACAAGAAACTATTAATCTGATTGATAGGAATATGCAAAAACATGCTCAAATAGCAGTTGATTTAGGGAAATTTGCTGGAACTAGTAGATTAGTATTAGACAAGGCAACAATAATAAAAACTCAGGAAGAAGTACTTTTTACAAATGAAGATACATTAGGGGTGGGGGTTTGGTTTGAACCATATAAATATAAGAAAGATATAAAGTTCTTTGGACCTTATGTATACAAAAAAGATGGAGTTGCAACGTTTACTGATGACTATACTACAGAAGAATATAATTATCCATCACTATCTTGGTATACTATAGGTAAAAATATTGATAAAAACGTTGCTTGGCAGGAACCTTACTATGATGATACTTTAAAAATGACTATGCTAACAACTACTGCACCAATATATGATGATAATAAAAACTTTTTAGGTGTTGTAACTGCTGACATGAGTTTAAGCACTATACAAGAAAACATTAAAAATATTAAAGTAGGGCAAACTGGAAAAGCAATGTTAATTGGAAAAGACGGAACATATTTGGCAGGTGTTTCTGAAAAATCAGTTATGAAAATAAAGGTCATAGGGGATGAAAATAAAAGCATAGCAAAGCTAGGGCAAGATATTTTGAAAAATAAAGAGGGAATATCTTATTTTGAAGATGAGAATGGTAAAAATCTTGTATATTACAAACAGATACCAGAATTGGGCTGGAATGTAGTGCTATCAATTCCACAAAAGGAACTTTATGCTCCAATAAATAAGCTATTGATTAGTATAATTATACTAAGTCTAATTGCTTGTGTATTGGTAACAGTGGCAGTTGGTATATTCAGTAGATATATTACTAAGAATGTTAAAGAAGTAAATGATCTTTCACATGCAATTGCAGAAGGGGATTTGACTCAGATAATAAATGTTAGAAGTCAGAATGAGTTAGGATCAATGGGAAACAATTTAAACAAAATGACTAATAACTTAAGGGCATTAGTGGAAAAAGTTACTGAAAGTTTAGAACAAGTAGTAGCAACATCAGAGGAGCTTACAGCAAGCTCTGATCAAACACAACAATCCGCAGAACAGGTTTCTCAAGCTATTCAACAGATAGCCTTTGGTAGCGTAGAACAAGTTGGTATAACTAATGATACAACAAGGATTGCAGAAGAAATATTTACAGGGATGGAACAGATATCTGATAATATTCAAACAGTAACAAACACTTCTTTAGAAGCATTTAAGAGGGCAGAAAAAGGTAATGATGTAGTATATTCTGCTATAGAACAAATGAATAATATTAGCGATAAAGTAGAAGTGTCTACGCAAGCTGTGTCAATACTTGGAGATAAATCAAAAGAAATCGGAAGTATTGTATCATTAATAACTTCTATTGCTGGTCAGACAAACTTATTAGCACTAAATGCAGCTATTGAAGCGGCAAGAGCTGGTGAGCAGGGAAGGGGATTTGCGGTGGTAGCTGATGAGGTCAGAAAATTAGCAGAACAATCTGCATCAGCAGCGGGGAATATATCAAGCTTAATAAATGAAATCCAAAAGGAAATAGTAAATGCTGTTAAGGCTATGGATAATGGTACAATTGCAGTTAAAGATGGTATAAACATGGTGAATCAGGCAGGTAAATCTTTTGGAGAGATAGTAGAGGATATAAATTATATAGCTTCTCAAATGCAGGATGTTTCAGCAGTTACAGAAGAAATAAGCGCAGGGACACACAATATGTTAGGGGCCATTGAAAATGTGGCTAAGATTTCTAATGAGGCTTCAGGAAATGCTGAAAATGTAGTGGCAGCCTCTGAGGAACAGACAGCACTAATGAAAGAAGTGGCTAATGCTGCTGAAAATTTAACACAAATGGCTGTTGAACTTCAAGGTTTAATGAGCAATTTTAGGTTGTAAGGTTATGTACTTACCGTTTTATCTAAAAAAGATCAGTGGTTTCTATAACTATTACTGGAAATCCATTAAGTTTTTCTGGAATGATTTTTTCTATTTTGGAATCTATTGACCTTACAAATACAAGGATGCAGTCATTTCCATTTTCAATACTTGAAACAACATCAATAACTCCGGAAATGGCGAGCCATTCTTTTCTAATTTGTAATATTAGTTTATCAATTGTTTTAGTCATATAGATACTTGCTCCTTAAATTAAACTATTAATACAATATATGCGGTTTCTATAAAATCAATGCGTATTATAAGCAAAAGTACTAGGGTTTGTCCTAATATAGTGCTATAATGTTGTTAATAAATTTAAAATTAAAATTAAAACATAGATTTCATGATGGTTTTACATTTTTTTGTCAAGGGGGACTAATAATGAGAAGAAGGGTATTATCTTTACTTATAGCTATTGGACTAGCTATGTCCATAAGTATGCCAATTTTAGCAGCACCACTCACTGAACAATTAAATAATCAAAAGCAGCAACTTCTAGAGCAACAAGGTTCATATACTAAGCTTCAGAAGGACTTTGAAAAATTAGAGATATCTATTGAGAAGCTAGACTTTGATATTGAGGGTATATACGCAGGGATCGATAAAGCAAAAGGTGAGATAAATGTTACAGAAAATAAAATAGAGCAGACTACAAAAGATATTTCAATAGCGGAAAGCAACATAAAAGGCGAGGAAGATTTATTTAATGAAAGAATGAGAGTCATGTTTATGAATGGTGCAGATACATATTTAGAGATTTTACTTGATTCTGAAGGATTAGAAGATTTTATATCAAGAGTAGAAAATGTCAAAAAAATTGTAGAATATGATAATCAAATTATTAGTGAACTGAATGTGAAAAAGCAAGATATCGAACAAAGGAAAAAGTCTCTTAAGGACAACGTTACAAAAATATTAGTATTACAGACTAATAATGAAAATAAATTGGACAAGCTTAGTATAAAGAAACAAGAACAAAGTAAATTAATAGTAGAAGCAAAGAAACAGCAGGAATTGCATAAGAATGAAATAGCAGAAACTCAGACATTATTGAGTAGTACTATGAATCAAATGAAAGAGGCGTCAAATCAAACACGTAAATATGAGGTAGCAATGGCTGCTAAAAAAACTCAAGAAATTACTCCATCAAGAGGTGTGGTAAGCAATGTAATAAAAAATGAAATAAAAGATGAACCGACAAGAGAAGTGGTAAAAACGGAAAGTGAATCCCCAAAAGTTTCATCAGTTAGTTCAAATGAAGTAATAGCTTATGCACAAAATTTCTTGGGCACTCCTTATGAGTGGGCAGCAACAGGCCCGAATACCTTTGATTGTTCAGGCTTTGTTCAATATGTATATGCACATTTTGGAGTTAGCACAGGTAGGTCTACCTATGATCAAATAACGCACGGAGAATTTGTGTCACGAGAGAATTTACAACCAGGCGATTTGGTGTTTTTTGGAACAGGAACTCCTCATCACGTTGGTATTTATGTGGGAAATAATTCGTACATACATGCCCCAAGTACAGGTGATGTAGTTAAAATATCGGCATTAACAAGAAGTGATTACCTATCAGCAAGAAGAGTTAAATAATAAATGTGAAATAGAATTTGGACCAAATAAGAATACAGGTATATTTGTGCAAACAAATATACCTGTATTCTTTCGTATGTAGATGTCATTAAAATTTATTTTTTCTATATTGAGCAAGAAGTAAATCCACCATTGCACCGTAACTTTTTGTTCCAGATTCTTGATTTTGAGCCTTTAGATAAGTGTCATTAATTTTATCACCCATTGTTTGGACAGGGCCAGAGTAACCTACCCAAAAATGTTGATTGTAATTCAGGTCATTAAGTACACCTGTATTACAGGTCAAAATCAATTTACTATATTTTTGACTATCACTTTTTCGCAATGCATTAAATGAATAAGATAATGCTGTAAGTGTTCCAGAATATTGAAAGTTAACATCGGGATGATTTATACAGGCAATATATGCAATATAGTTTGCTTCGTCTTCTTTGGCGAAGCCTCTTTGATGAGCCATTTCATGAGCAGTGGTAAAAGGCAAAAAGGAATCAGGTTCTGCCATATTAATATTTGCTTCATTGGTAAATGGGAAATAAAAACCTGTAATTCCTGTATAGCACATTGGAATTGAAAGTAATATACCCTTAGGTGTTCCATAGTCACCTTTTAATTTGGGATATTTTAGGGAAGCAATGTCATATCCTAATTGAGCAGTTTTTAGGATATACTTTTTATTATAGGGTAATTTCATTATGCCATTCTGATTTTCTACTACTTTTTTTCTTAGAGCATTCGAATTATTTACAAGTATTTCACAAAGAGAACTAAGTTCTTTTGAGGATGAATTACGTACATCTAATTGGAATATTTTATCTAGTGTAAATCTTTGATAATTAAATCCCCACAAAAGCTGGAATGAAAAATATATTACTCCTAATACTGCAAGTGTATTTAAAATAAAATTCTTGAAAATATTCAATCTTTTATTTTTGCCTTTATGTAAGTTCAAAATTGTTTTTGAAATATACCATAATATGAAAGTTGAAAAAGATACAATTATAATTTCTGCAAGGGAAAAGGGTAAAACTCCTGTAATGGCACTTAAAAAACTCGCAATTATTTTATAGAAAAATGAGGAATAGAGGTTTTCTATAAGGTTTGGAAACAATCTAGATATTTGTGAAAGGATAATGCCTAAAGGTAAAAGTAAAATTAAAAATAATTGCCTCTTAGATGAAAATTTCTTCAAAAAACATACCTCCTTTTATATTTATCTATTTAAAGAGCTCCAAGCGAAATCTATACTTGGGGCTCTTTTACATTAGTTTTTTTCTTTTAGTAAATCTCTAATTTCAGTTAATAGTAACTCCTCGTTTGAGAGTTTAATAACAATAACTTCTTCAACTTTTTTCTTTTTAACAGAGGTTATAGCTTTTATAAATATAAAAAGTGAAAATGCGATTATTAAAAAGTCTATGATAGCTTGAATAAATAATCCATATTGAATTGACACTGCTGCTCCACCAGCTAGTATTGAAGGAACATTATAATGTAAATCACTGAAATTAACTCCGCCCATTAATAAACCAAGTAAAGGCATTATAAGGTCTTTCACTAAAGAAGCAACTATTTTAGAAAACGCCCCACCTATAATAACAGCTAATGCCAAATCCAAAACATTTCCTTTAAGAGCAAATTGTTTAAATTCTTTCAACATATAATTAACACCTCTCTTCAAATTCTATTCTATCAAATTATATATAAAATATCAAAGATATTTTATATATAATTTACATTTAATAATTTTGAAATTATTATATTGTATTTATTGAATATTAATGATATCATATACCTATAGGGGGTATATGATAGAGCATTGATTTATAATAGCTTAAAAGAAAATTAAAAACATAAATAGTTATAATTATTAAAATGTGTAGTTATATTAAAATATAAAATTAAAAGGAGAAAAACATGGATAATTTATTTACAATAATAGCAATTGCTTTACTGGTATATATGATTTACCCTAAGATAATGATTAAATTTAATAAAAATGTAAAAAATGTTTCTGGAGATGACGCTGTAAAGCTAATTAAAGATACTAAAAATCTTGTTATCATTGATGTAAGAACTAAAGGCGAGTATCAATCAGGACATATAAATGGTTCTAAACTAATTCCTGTTAATGAAATTGGTTCAAGGATTGCAGAATTAGAAAAATTTCGTGAGCGACCAATTTTAGTGCACTGTGCATCAGGTGGTAGAAGTCCTAGAGCAGTTAACGTATTATTGAAAAATAAATTTGGTCCAATATATCATATGAATCATGGATTATCAGACTTTAGTGGAAATCTAAAAAAATAACTCATTATTTTAATTATAGGGATAAAAGGAGCACGGATGTGTTCCTTTTTATTTTCTATCTTCTTCATCTTAGATTCAGCACTTGAAATTACTGTAAGAAAAAAGAAGTATGGAAACAATAATCCATACTTCCAAAAATATTAAATAAACAGATTTACATTTGCGTTTTCAGCTTCACCTAAGTAATATCCAACTCCGCCAATTTTCACTCCGTCAATAAGTTCTGCTTGCGTTATTCCCATAACATCCATGGACATTGAGCAAGCAACTACTTCCACACCGTTATCTATAGCTAATTTTATTAAGTCTTCAAGAGAACTTATATTCTTGTTTTTCATTACGGAACGAATCATTTTAGCTCCAATTCCCATCATGTTCATTTGGGAAAGTTTAAGCTTTTTACTTCCTCTTGGCATCATAAATCCAAACATTGAATCAACTATTCCTTTTTTTACAGATACTTTTTCAGGTTTCCTTATGATGTTAAGACCCCAGAAAGTAAATAATATAGTAACTTTACTGCCCATTGCAACTGCACCATTTGCAATAATGAAGGCTGCAATGGCTTTATCTAAATCACCACTAAAAACTACCATTGTTTTATTGTTTTTTTCTACAATATCTGAAGCAAAGGATTTATTTAATGTTTTAAGACTGTTATTGGTTTTTTTTATAAAGGCATAAATCATACCTTTTTCTTTTCTTAAATCTAATAATTCATTATTTGTTTTAGTACACCAAGATTGTATATCTTCATAAAATCCAGGATCAGAAGCAGTTACTTTTAATATTTGACCATCATTTAATTCATCAATACTAGCTTTAACTTGAATTAGTGGTCCCGGGCAGCATAGACCACAAGCATCTAGGCTCTTATCATAATTATCAATGCCTTTATCTACTTGGTCCTTTATAACTTGAGTATCAGGATCTAAAATTTGCCTTTTCGTTGTTTCACTCTTTTCAACTTTCTTTGGATTAAAATTTGAAATAGAAACTGATTTATATCCTCCGGTTAAGTTTTTAACCTTAAATCCCTTTTGATCTAAAATTCTTGCAGCTACATAGCCTCTAAGACCTACTTGACAATATTCAAGAATTTCCTTGCTTTTATCAAGTTCACCAATTCTTTCTCTTAAACTATCTACAGGAATATTTATAGCACCATCAATATGTCCATTACTAAATTCCATTTCAGTACGAACGTCGAGCACTGTTACATTTTCTTTATTATAGGCCATAAATTGATCTGTTGTTAATACATTCATTCTTCCTGCTAAAACATTTTCAGCCACAAAACCTGCCATATTTATTGGATCCTTAGCAGATGAGAATGGTGGTGCATAGGAAAGTTCTAGTTCTGTTAAATCAGTAACTGTTCCTCCCAGGCGTATAACTGTGGCAAGCACATCTATTCTCTTGTCCACTCCATCATAACCCACACCTTGAGCTCCAAGTATTTTTCCCTCATCATTAAAAATCAATTTTAAAGTCATGGAAAGAGCACCTGGGTAGTAGGATGCATGAGATACAGGATGAACAAATATAACTTTATGAGGAATATTAAGTCTAGTTAGTGTTCTTTCATTATTTCCTGTACTTGCAGCTGTTAAGCCAAATACCTTAATAATGGAAGTTCCTTGAGTGCCCTTATAAGTAGTGGTGAGTCCAGCTATATTATCGGCTGCTATTCTACCTTGTTTATTTGCAGGACCGGCTAGTGGTATTGCAGTATTTGTTTTATTTATAAAATCTTCAACTTCAATAGCATCGCCTACTGCCAATATACCCTCTGCACTAGTTTCCATTTTATTATTTACTAAGATATGACCCCTAGCCCCTGTTTTAATACCAGCTTCTTTTGCAAATCCAGTATCTGGAATTACACCTATAGCCAATATAACCATATCAGCGCTTAATTTTGTTCCACTATTTAAAGTTATTTCCACACTATCTTCATTATCTTTAAAAGCTTTTACTCCATCATTTAAAATTATTTCCACACCATTATCTGAAATTTCTTTTTCAACTGTTAAAACCATATCTGTATCAAAAGGAGCCAATAAGTGAGGAGCTGCTTCTACCATAGTAACATTAAGGCCTCTTTCTTTTAAGTTTTCAGCCATTTCCACGCCAACAAAGCCTCCACCAATAACTACAGCGCTATTAATACCTTTTTTATCCACATATGCTTTTATATTATCGGTATCTGGTATATTTCTTAAAGTGAATATTCTTTTACTGTTAATACCTTCTATATTAGGCTTAATTGCCTTAGCTCCAGGTGATAAAACTAAATAATCATAGCTTTCTTCATAATTACCGCGAGCCTTACTATTAACTGTTACAGTCTTTTTGACAGTGTCAATGGAAACTACATCACTGTTGTTTCTTACATCTATATTAAATCTTGCCTTCATACTTTCAGGAGTTTGTACTAAAAGTTTATCTCTATCTTTTATTACTTCACCAATATAGTAAGGTAACCCACAATTTGCAAAAGAAATGTATTCATCTCTTTCAAACATAATTATTTCTGCATTTTCATCGAGTCGTCTAAGTCTGGCTGCTGTTGAAGCTCCACCAGCTACTCCACCTACTATTAACACTTTTTTCATCACAATTATTCCCCCTCGTATTTTTTTAATCTATTTATTAACTCACTATTAAAATTGAATTTATTAACTTTATTATTCTTTCATCTCGAATTTTATAGTTAACTTCAAGGCCATGCCGTTTGCCTTCTATTACACCAGCATATCTTAACTTCTGTAAATGCTGAGATACAGTAGATTGAGAAACCGCAAGGCAAGTCTGCATATGACCTACATTACACTCACCTTGATCTAATATACTTTTGACTATGCATAGCCTAATAGGATGTGCTAATACTTTTAGAATCTCCGCAATTTCACTGTATTTCGTATAATCTGTATTCATAGCGTTCCCTAATATGCCTCCTTATAAAATAAAATTTAGTTTATGTATATGTTTAAATTATTGTTATATTGCTATATTACGATATAACAATATAATAACACATATAAAATAAAAAGCAATAGAAATATCTAATTTTATTAATATGTTACAATTGATTCTAGTACATATACTAAAGTTAGTTATAGAGAGGAGTTAATATATATTGATGAAATATAAAGTAATATTTCATATTGACGAAATTATGAAATTACCCTTAGTTGTTGGAAATATAAATAATTTAATTTTGGATTTAGGAGAAGATAATTTACAAGTGGAATTATTAGCAAATTCTGAAGCGGTTAAATTAATGATTGTAGATTCTAATGAATTCTCAGAAAGATTAAACAGTCTAAAATTAAAAAATGTTACTTTTGCTGTTTGCGCTAATTCATTGCTTCAAATGAATTTAGACAAAAAACTATTATTTGATTTTTGCAATGTTGTTCCTTCCGGGGTGGGTGAGTTAGTTATAAAACAAACTAATGGTTATGCATATATTAAACCCTAGTTTTTACTACTAATGCGCTTCTATTTTTAATCTCAGCCAAAACAAATACAACTAATGGGATTATAACTTCAAAAAAAAATGAATAATAAGGCCATATTTTAGAAGTCCAAGATGTCATTTCCATAATGCTTTTGTAAACAAAAAAAGAAAAGCTTAACATCAAAAGAACTACTGGTGTTGAAATAAATTTGTAATTATCAAACTCAAAAACCTTTGAAATTCCATTGCAAACTGCAAAAGCACATAGACTTACTTTGACAAAGATACATACTAAAAATATGATTACTACTAACATTTCAAGTCTTTCAAGCAAGTTACCTAGTTGAATAAGGCTTATTGCCATGGTAGAAGGAAAATATACTCTAGATATGGCTTCACTACCTAATATCAAAATATTTCTTAGTGTTGCTAAAAATATAAGCCCACCACCTATGACTAAGCCTATTATAAATGTTTTTTTGTAATTTTTAATTTTAGATATATTTGAAAATACCATGGTGAAAATCACGGTTTCACCAAAGGGATAAGAAAAACTTGAGAAAGCACCTTTCAAAATTGGTGTGACACCATTGTTTAGTATTGGTTTTAATCTGCTTATATCCATTTGTGGAATTGCTAATGTAGAGATAGTTAAAAATATTAGAATTACAACCCAAATGAAGAACTCAGACCATCTTCCTAAGACTTCAATGCCTGACTTTAAACACCATATAATTAGTATACTAAAAAAAATCATAGGTACTGCAATCGGTGTACTAACAAACACTAAAGTGTTAGTAAAATCAGATAGGGTTTTAAGAATTAAGGTTCCATCGTGAAAGGCAAACCATATCATTAGTATACTTAGTATTTTCCCTATAAACTTCCCCGTAAGGATTTGAAGTATATCAAATAAATCTTTTCCAGGAAATAATGATAAAATTCTAGAAAACATAAGTAATAATATAAGAGACCAGGTCATAGCAATAACTATTGCAATCCAGGCATCTTGTTTTGCTTGGCCTCCAGATCCTGCTAAAAAACTACTTCCAATTATGAAAAGTATTATAAGGATAGTAGCTTGTCTTTCAGAAATAATTTCATTTTTCATTTGTGCCTCCCACACTTCTAGCGGATGAACTTCTAGTCTTAATCTCCGCTAAAATAAAAACAACTAAAGGTATTATAACTTCAAAAACAAAGGAATAATATGGCCATATATTAAAAGCAAAAAGTGTCATTTCCAAGTTGCTTTTGTAAACAATAAAAGAGAAGTTTACCATTAAAAGAATTACAGGCGTTGCAATAAATTTAAAATCATCAAACCCCAAAAGCTTGGAAATTCCATTGCAAACTGCAAAACCGCATATACTTATTTTAACAAAGATACATATTAAAAATAAGATTAATACTAACATTTCAAGTCTTTCAAGTACTTCCCCTAGTTGAATAAGACTTATTGTCATGGTAGAAGGGAAATATACTCTAGATACGGTTTCAGCACCTAATAGTAAAAAATTTCTTAATGTTGCTAAACATAATACCCCTCCACCTACGAGTAAGCCGACTATAAATGTTCTTTTATAATTTTTAATTTTAGATATATTTGAAAATACCATGGTAAAAACTACGATTTCAGCAAAGGGATAAGAAAAAGCTGATAAAGCACCTTTTAGTATTGGGGTGACACCATTGCTTAGTATTGGTTTTAATCTGTTTATATTCATTTGTGGAATTGCTAGGGCAGTGATAGTTAAAAATATTACAATTACAACCCAAATGAAGAACTCAGACCATCTTCCTAAGACTTCAATACCCGCCTTTAAAGACCATATAATTAATATACTAAAAAAAATCATAGGCACTGCCACTGGCGTATCATTGAACACTATAGCATTAGTAAATTCAGATAGGTTTCTAAAAATTAAGCTTCCAAGATGAAAGGCAAACCATATCATTAGTATACTTAAAATTTTCCCTAGAAACTTCCCCATAAGGATTTGAAGTATATCAAATAAATCTTTTCCAGGATATAGTGATAAAATTCTAGAAAACATAAGTAATAATATAATAGTCCAGGTAATAGCAATAATTAATGCAATCCAGGCATCTTGTTTTGCATGGCCTCCAGGACCTAATAGTGCAGTACTTCCAATTATGAAAAGTGTTATAAGTATTGCTCCTTGTCTTTCAGATATAACTTCATTTTTCATATATATCTCCCTCATTTACTGTAATGATAAACAGTCAAAAAATTGATTATTTAGGTGAGTTTTTAGCTACTGAACCTCTACTCCGAATCTCCGCCAAAATAAAAACAATTAATGGTATTATAACTTCAAAAGGAAAGGCATAAAGTGGCCATATACTGAAAGCGAAGAATGACATTTCCATGTTGCTTTTGTAAACAATAAAAGAAAAGTTTAGAATCAAAAGTACTACGGGTGTCGCGGTAAATTTATAATCATTAAATCCAAAAACCTTTGAAATTCCATTGCAAACTGCAAAGGTACATATACTTACTTTAACAAAGACACATACTAAAAATTCGATAGCTACTAACATTTCAAGTCTTTCAAGTACTTCACCTAGGTTAATAAGGCTAATTGCCATAGTAGAAGGGAAGTACACTCTAGATAGGGTTTCACTACCTAATAGTAGAATGTTTCTAAATGTTGCTAAAAATATGAGCCCGCCACCTATGAGTAAGCCTATTATAAACGTTTTTTTGTAATTTTTAACTTTGGATATATTTGAAAATACCATGGTGAAAACTACGGTTTCACCAAAGGGAAAAGAAAAACTTGAGAAAGCACCTTTTAAAATGGGGGTGAAACCACTGCTTAGTATTGGTTTTAATCTACTTATATCTATTTGTGAAATTGATAATGCAGAGATAGTTAGAAATATTAAAATTACCATCCAAATAAAGAATTCTGACCATCTTCCTAAGACTTCAATGCCTCCTTTTAAACACCATATAAGGAGTATACTAAAAAAAATCATAGGTACTGCCACAGGTGTTTCATTGAAGACTAAAGTAGAAGTGAATTCTGCTAGGTTTCTAAGAACTAAAGTTCCATCATGAAAGGCAAACCATATCATTAGTATACTTATTATTTTTCCTAGAAGCTTCCCCATGATGATTTGAAGAATATCAAATAAATCTTTTCTAGGAAATAGTGATAGAATTCTAGAAAACATAAGTAATAATATAATAGACCAGGTCATAGCAATAATTATTGCAATCCAGGCATCTTGTTTTGCCTGACCTCCAGATCCTAATAAGAAAGAACTTCCAATTATGAAAAGTATTATTAGTATAGTGGCTTGTCTTTCAGAGATAACTTCATATTTCATTTCTACCTCCCACACTATTTATTGTAATGATAAACAGTAAATAAAAAACTAATTAGTTTTCCCAAATATTGCCTCTACAAAATCTTTTATGCCATTTGATGGACTCGGTAACTGTACTCCTAAAGATAAGAGAAAGCTAATTATCATTGCAAATGTAAGCAGAGAAATATAAAATATTATTTTACTATTATTTTTTTCTTTTAAAAGTGGGGTAATTTCAAAAAACATTACTATAATATATGAAATTATTATAAATATAAACATTTATAAATTCTCCTTTTATTATTTTTTTATGGTAATAGGATCATTTGTTTTACCACTACCCTTTATTTGAAGGTGTACGTTAACTTCAGTTTTCATAATTGCAAAAATATCTATTCCATTATTTTTTAATGTTTTACTTACTTTTGGTTTTTCTTTCTCAAAAGTTTTCCAAAACCTAAAACATCGCTATGGTAATCTTTCTGCAATTTACTAATTAAATATTCTATCTGAGTTTTGATTTTATTTTCTGCTACATTCTGAAGTGTTTTTAAGGTATCCTCTTTGATAAAATCTTTGGTTCCCCCAACATCATCTATAGTTACAACTGGGTATAAATCAATTATAAGTGATGCTGTCCCATTATTATAAATAGGGGTTAATTTAGTTTTGTTTTCATGTATACCTAAGGTTACATCGGTGTTAGAGCCGTAAACATTTTTTAAAACAATTAATCCTTCTTTTAATTTATTTTTAACCATAAGCATATATAGGGTTTCGTTCTCATTTAAATACCCTACAAGTTTATCTGAATTAAAAACAGCAGAACCTGCTATACGAGGCACTATAGTGTCGTTATTGAGCTGGGTATTAACTGTAGCTACTACTTCGGACTTTCCTTTTGAAGATATTCCATCTATAAATGTCCATAACCTTGAATCGGTATATTTAGAGACTATTTTCCCTGACTTCATGGTTTCGTTAAAATGAAAGGAAGTTACTGCATTAAGCTTAACCTTAGCTTTTAAAATTTCAGCAGCACTATTACCTTTTGATATTAGTAACCACATATCTGATCTAACGTCAGAGGATCTATTAACCCAATCAATTACAGGAATTACACCTTCATGTGCTATTTCCTTACTTATTATAACGACCTTTGCATCACTCCAAAATAGTTTTAAGCCAGATATTTCTATGGTATTTCTCACCGCACCAAATATACTCTCACCTTCGGATCGGTATAACTCAGAATTAATGATTGAGGAGACTCCAGACATTTGTGTGGTTATAATTTCAGATGTAACAATATATCTTTTTGTTATCATATCTTTGTCTATTGCAATACCAGTTACAATGGCTAAGCTATCTATTTCTCTATAATTCCAGCACCCAACTAACAAAATAGGACATAAAAATATAATGAAAATTAAGATTACTAATTTTATCTTTTTCATTTTTATGGCCTCCTTTATTTTTACTTCATACGTTTTTTATTTTTTGCAAACATTTTTGGTCTTAAATACATATTCCACCAGGGGGCTCTCATTGCTGTATCTTTTATATCCTGAGTGGAAAAAGATGGGACGTTAAGCATATAAGGTATACCAAAAGAGCGTATGGACATCATATGAAGAACTAGACCCATTACGCCAAAAATATATCCATATAAGCCTAGGAAGGAAGATAATAATAAAAAAATTATTCGTATTTCAACAAGCCCCAAAACTTGAGGTAACATAATACTTGAAATTCCAGTTATTGCAGTAATTATTACTATAGGTGCACTGACGAGTCTTGCACTAACAGCGGCATCACCAAGCACTAAGGCACCTACTATACTAATTGCTCCACCAACTTGTTTAGGCATTCTAAGACCTGCTTCTTTAAGTATCTCAAATATAATCATCATAGCCATGGCTTCTACAATTGAAGGAAAAGGTGTTCCTTTTCTTGAAGAATATATACTTATAAGAAGTGGAGTTGGAATGAGCTCTTGATGGAAGGTAACCAGTGCTACATATATTGCTGAAGTACTAGTGCTAATAAAAAAGCATAACCAGCGAAGAAATCGTACAAATGAGGAATATAAAAAATTGTCATAATAATCTTCATTGCTCTGAAAAACCTCAACAAAGATAGTTGGAAGGGTTAAAACAATAGGACTTCCATCGCAGATAACTGCAAATCTTCCTTCGAGAAGTTTACCAGCTACCACATCAGGTCTTTCTGTATTAATTATAGTTCTAAAAGGAGAGTAGGGAGCGTCTTTAATAATTTCTTCTATGTAGCCAGAATCTAAAATACCATCAATATCAATATCATTTAGTCTTTTCATTAATTCTTGAAGTATAAGTTCCTTTGCTATGCCCTCTATGTAACACACACATATTTGAGTTTTAGTTTGCTTTCCTATTTTCAAAAACATGAATTTTAATTTAGGGTTAACCACACGACGCCTAAGAAGTGTAAGGTTTAAGTTCATTGATTCCGTAAAGCCTTCCCTAGGCCCTCTAACTATAGTTTCTGCCTCAGGTTCTGTAATTGTCCTTGTTTCCCATCCAATAGTATCTATAATAAGTACTTCAGCAAAACCATCAATGAAAAGGATAGTTTTTCCGTATATAATTCCTCCGATAATATCATCGACATTGGAGGATTTTTTATTGTCTCCGGTTAAAAGTATTTTTTGCATTAATACATTCATAATTTCACTATGATTAATATAGGATATATCACTAAATAAAATTGGTTTTATAATATTTTCATTAATCAATGGCGAATTTGCCATTCCATTAATGAAAATAAGCATACACTTAGTGGGAGAAAGTTTTCCAGTTGTTAATTCTCTATATACAATTGTTTTATCATTAGTGAAAATATTTTTTATTATTTTAATATTTTCATCTAACGAACTTACTAGTTTAACATTTGAAAAGTCATTTGTATTCATAAAGTAACCATCCTCTATACAATAATAATTAACCACGTGTAGCTATTTTATCCAATTTGCAAATGCTTTATTCACATAAACTTTTACTGTAAGTAGGTACAAAAAAATGGGGACGGTTAATAATTAATTGTTTTAAAGTACAATTAGTTATTAACCGTCCCCTTTGTTTTTAAAGACAATATCAGCACAATATTTGAGAAATATTGTTAAAAAACAACGAAAAATCTATTGCCTTTTACTTATGTTTATGATAAGATATTTGTATATTAACTGGGTAATAGCAGTTAATGCTGAGATTAACTAGATAACAACATATCCTCTTTTTAGAATATAATTGTTAATCGGTTGTTAGATCTTAATATTTGGAAAAAGGAGGAATGTTTAAAATGGCAGATAAAACTTTAGTTTGTAAAGACTGTTCTAAAGACTTCGTATTCACTGAAGGCGAGCAAGAATTCTACAAAGAAAAAGGATTCGATAATGAACCTCAAAGATGTGTTGATTGCAGAAGAGCAAGAAAACAACAAAACGACAGAGGATTCAGAAGATAGTAAAAAGATTATTATAACCCTATAGGATTAATCCTATAGGGTTTATTTTTGCAAAATTTAAAATTATGAGTTTCAATTGGTCAGAAATATAGCATATTATGGTATAATAATTATTAAGGAGGGGGTTATATGGTTAAAAAGGTAAGTGTAGCTTTGAACAAAAATATAAAATTATTAAAGTATTTTGCTACTATATTTTTACCCCTTATGATAATCTTACTTTCAGCATTATTTGCGGTTAATAATTGGCAAACTCATAAAGACAAGCAAATACTTATGGAGAGAGAAAATACTATAGGAAAAATTAATAAACTAAATATCCAGACTATGCTTAATCCTGTAACTGCAGATTTGAAGGTTATAAAAGATTCAGTCATACTTAATGATTATGTTAATAACCCTACAATACAGACGCTTACTGAATTAAATAAAATGTTCATAGGATTTAGTAAAACTAAAACAAACTATGATCAATTAAGACTTATGGATGTAAATGGCAATGAGATAACTAGGGTAAATTATAATGAGGGAAATGTAAACACAATTTCCGAAAAACAACTTCAAAACATAAAAAATATGGAATATTTTAAGGGTACATCAAATTTAGAACCTAAAGAAATATATATTTCACAATTTGATTTAAATAGTGAGAATGGAAAAATTGAAGAGCCAATTAAACCTAGTATACGTTTAGGAGTGCCAGTATTCAAAAGTAATGGTGAAAAGTTTGGTGTATTGATTTTTAACTATCTAGGTAAAAATGTAGTAGATGAGATTAATGAGAACGCGAAATTATTAAATAGTAATTTTAATATTGAATTGTTAAATTCTGATGGGTACTTTCTAAGAAGCTTAGACTCCAAAAATGATTGGAGTTTTATGTATGTGGATAAAAAGCAAATTTCATTTAAAAATGAAAATAAAGATATGTGGGATATTATAAGTGGCAATGAAAGTGGAACTCTTGAAAATAAAAAAAACATATATTATTATGATACAGTTTATCCACTTTCTTATATAAGAGAAAAAAAGGACACTAACTTTACGCAGAGTAAGGGATACACATACTGGAAAATTATTATTAGTTATCCTAGTGAGGAATTTACTTTTATAAAGAGTTTAGGGACAAATGGTTTTTTGAAAATGGGTTATTTATTTCTCATAATCAACTTATTATGCTCCACTATAATCACTTATATAATCTTCAAAAGGCAAGAAGCTCTGAAAAGAGTAAAGGCAGCAGGGAACGTTTTTGATAATTCAAAGGAAGCTATACTAATAACAGATGCAGAAACTAGAATTACATATATAAATAAAGCCTTTTTACATATTACAGGGTATAAAGAAGAAGAAGTATTAAACGTAAAAACTTCTACCTTTAAATCAGGAAAACATGACAAGGAATTTTATAGAAATATGTGGCACGCTATAAAAATTTATGGAAATTGGCAAGGGGAAATCTGGGACAGAAATAAAAATGGGAGACTTTATCCTAAGTGGTTAAATATACTTGCAATTAAAGGTGATAATGATATAGATATTCAATATGTAGGTATCTTTGAAGATTTAACTTTATTAAAAGAAAAAGAAGAAAGTATTAATATTCTAAAAAATTACGATGGACTTACTTCATTACCTAATTTATCCTTAATTAAACAGCTAATGCATGAAAAAATCAGTGCAAATTCTAATAGTATGGATTATAAATATTGTTTGGTATCATTAACAGTTACAAACTATGATATTGTAAAGAATGGGTTAGGCTTAAAAAAAGCGGATTCATTGATAATAACCACACTAAAAAGAATAAAAAATCATTTAGATGATAATTTTATTATAGGTTCTCCAGGAAAAAATGAATTTATGATTCTTTTAGAATGTAATAAAGATGATAATATTATATTAGAGTTTATTAATAATATTTTAAATGAATTTAAAAAGCCTTTTGTAATAGAGGATGAAGAAATACTGGTTCAATTAGCTATGGGAGTTGCCAGTTATGAGGATTATTCAGATACTGTAGAACTTCTAATTGAAAATGCTAATATGGCAAAGGTATATGCAGCAGAGGAAACTGAAAGTAACGTAAAGTTCTATAAAAGTGATCTTAAGGATAAATATCTAGAAAATATTAAAATGAAATATTTATTAAGAGGTGCATTAGAAACAGGGGAGTTATATTTAACTTACCAACCTCAAGTGGATTTAGCATCTGGAGAAATAGTGGGAACAGAGGCTTTATTAAGATGGAAAAGTCCAGAAATGGGAAATATATCACCAGTTACATTTATTCCTATTGCAGAAAAAACAGGACTTATCTTGCCAATTGGGGAATGGGTATTAGATGAAGCCTTAAGGCAAAACAAAGAGTGGAGAGAGCAAAATCTTAAACCTATTCTAATGTCAGTAAATATTTCTCCAGTACAATTTAAAAAAGTAGATGTTTTTAAAATTATACAGGACACATTAAAGAAGTATGATTTAAAAGGTGATTCACTAGAAATAGAGATTACCGAAGGGATACTCCTTGATAATGATCCTAATTTAATGACTCAGTTAAATAATATTAATAATATTGGTGTAAGACTGGCAATGGACGATTTTGGTACAGGCTATTCTTCATTAAGTTATTTAAGAAAATTTAAATTTGATAAGATAAAAATAGATAGAGAATTTGTTAAAGATTATCCAGGGAATGATGACGGTACAATAGCAAAAACTATAATAAATTTATCTAAGAGTTTAGAGATTACAGTTATAGCTGAGGGTGCAGAAACCCAGGAGCAAATTAATTTTTTAAGGGAAAATAAATGTGACCAAATTCAAGGGTACTATTATAGTCCTCCAGTTTCAGCAGAGGAATTCGAAAAGCTACTTAGGAAAGGACACTTTTGAGGAAAAATAAAAACTTAATAAAGGGGCTGTCTCAAAATGATTAAAAAATCATTTGAAGAGACAGCCTTTTTTTCTTGTTTATTTTAGGGAAAGGACTAAAATATTACCCCTTTGAGGATTAAATTTTAGTCCTTTTTTATTTTTTCGCACTACAAAAAGAAGATATTTGAATCTCCTAATTTTAAAATGTTGATTTTCAATTTTGAGTTTTAAGAAGCTTTTATTTCATGCAATAAAATTCCACATCTATCACTTTGGATTTTGTTATGAAATTTATTTATGTCATATCCAAAGCATAAAAGAGTAAATTCAGTTTTCACATTGATTTTTCCTTTAGTTAAAAATCTTCTAAACCCATGATCTTCTTTCAAAACTCCAAATGCTCCTTCAAC
>Ga0209123_1000611_pt1 | contig 43381 bp, 43 predicted proteins | sample BarGraIncu00431A_FD_184500 | JGI IMG/M metagenome (GOLD analysis project Ga0209123, IMG submission 184500) | Arctic peat soil microbial communities from Barrow, Alaska, USA - Barrow Graham LP Incubations 004-31A (SPAdes) (version 2) | ecosystem: Environmental > Terrestrial > Soil > Wetlands >...
AGTCCGAACGACTAAAGTAGTCAAATACATTGATTTTATTATGTTTATCTCTATGTATTGACGAAAATTAATTGGCGGCTTCACCCTGTGTGAGGTCGTCAATTATTATTTTAAATTAGTCACAGTACCCGACAACACATATCGTATCATCCTATTAGCTTCATTGCAGTACTTGACAATATGTAATGCTGCTATTGACATGTTTCCTTGCTCCTATTGACATATTCTAATACTTCTGTTGACAATACATATTACACCTATTGTCTTTCCTTAATATTCATGTTGACTATACATGATGCTTCTGTAGTCTTTACATAATACTCTTATTGACTATACATCTTGCTCCTGTTGACTTTACCCGTTACACCATCTGACAAGACGTATTACTACACCTGACAAAACGGAACACAGCACTTGTTATTACCTATTTTACCCTCCGAAAACACATTTTGAGCTGATTGAAAAACAGATTTCCCCTTTAAAATAAGGGATTGTGAGTTAATAATTGGCATATTATTTTGAATGAAACTAAATTAGCATTCTATTTATAAACATAAATATATGTATTTTAAATAACTAGCATTCTTTAAGTATGTAAAATATAAATAAAATAGAGATATACATAAAATAAACATAAATATAATTTGTAAAATTAAAATTAGTAAATTATATTTGTCGCAAAATTTACAACTTAAAAATGATATTATGACTTCTAAACAAAACTCAAAATTGAAAATGTATCTGACAGTGCGGATATTTCTGCTGTCAAATCCGGCTATTTTAGCCAAACTTCCAAATTGTAATGAATTTATGTCGGCACTGGATGCGGCAATTGATCAAATTCAAAACATCAGCGAAAAGAACCATTACAGTACCAAGGGTGTAACCAACAACAAGCAACAGTTGCGTAATACACTTTCGATGCTTACAGTAGATGCTTCAGCTAAAATGCAGGCTTATGCCCGGTATATTCACGACACGATACTGCTTGGCGAAACAAAATTCACTAGCAGTGGACTCCGAAAAATTCCGGCTCTGGAACTGGTTGATATTGCCAATGGACTTTACAACCGCATTCAAGCAAATATTGACAATGTGACAGAATATAATCTGACTGCCGAAACACAAATTGTTTATCGAACAGCTATCAATGCATTTACCGAATCTATACCACAACCCCGCCAAAGCCAATTGAAAAGCAAGGAAAACTCCCTGCTCGAAACACAGGGTTTCGCCGATGGTGACGAAGCATTGAGCAATATCGATGCACTGGTGGATATAGTAAAGCTAACCGAATCAAATTTTTATACAGGATACCATAATGCCCGCAAAATTGTGGATCAGGGTACAGGTTCATTACAAATACAAGGCACAGTGACCGAAGCTGCCACCGAAAAAACAATAGCCGGAGCAATGCTTACCTTCCGGTTGCAAGGACAAACCGCCGTAATTCTCGAAAAAGAGTCAGCTTCTAAAGGAGGTTTTAATATCAAAACACTGGCTGAAGGCATTTACGAAGTTACAATTACAAAAGTAGGTTTCAAAACTCAAACCAATACCCTTGTAGTAAACTGGAACGAGTTGTGTGCATTGGATGTAGAAATGGAAAGAATCTGATGAATCCCGAAGGGATTGAACCTGCCTGCCGCAGGCAGGTATGAATAGCCACGGGTGCAACCCGTGGTTAATTGATATAATAACAAACCCAACCCCGATAGGGGTTCAACAACACAATATCATATTTAGCCATGCATTACATACATGGCTAATCAAATTGAACCGCGTTGCGGTTCATCATATAGCATACAATATTATGAGCACCTACACACAAAGCCTGATACAGATAGTATTCAGCACCAAATACCGTGAAAAGACACTCATCAAAGAACACCGCGATGAATTATATAAATACATTTGGGGCGTTTTGAAAAAGAATAACTGCCATCTATACCGTATTGGAGGTATTGCCGATCATATTCACATTGCCACACACATTCATCCTTCGGTAAGCGTAGCCGAATTGGTAAAGGACATCAAACTCTCCTGTACCGACTATATCAAGCAACAAGGCTTGTTTCCTAACTTCGGAGGTTGGCAATCGGGCTATGGATGGTTTACCTATTCATTCCGCGACAAAGATCGTCTGATTGAATACATCAAAAATCAAGAGAAACACCACGAAGAAAAAGATTACATGACCGAATTGATTGAATTGCTGAAGGAGCATGAAGTGGAGTTTGACGAAAAGTATTTGGAATAAAAAGGATTTTGCTATGTTCACTTGTTTTGGAAATTCCCCCGATGACTTTAGGGTTGTCGGGGGAATTAATTATAATAAAAGATTAATGCAGATGTATTAGGTTAATTAAATAATAGTGTTTATCTTTGAAGACGAATAAGAAAAAAAATATACTGATATAGCTGAGATATAAGCACACTGGTAATCATATATCGGGTGTTTTTTGCCATTGTGTGACCCAAGAACCAATTAAATGAAAGAATTTGAAAATTTTAAAGATTTAGAAAAGGCAGAGAGTCTCGGAAATTACAGTATTTTTTCTTGTAAACGTAACAGTAATTTTCTAATTTTTACACCTCACGGAGGGGGCATTGAACAGGGAACTTCTGAAATATGTACAACAATTGCTAATGATACCCATTCCTATTATTTATTTGAGGGCAGACTTAAAAGCAATTGTGTAAGACTGCATATTACATCTCACAAGTTCGACGAACCAAAATTAATAAAATTGCTTCGTAATCACAACTATGGAGTTTCTATACACGGTATGACAAATCAAGCAAAATTTAATATTGGAGCTGACATATATTTGGGAGGGTTAAACAAATCTTTAATAACCATTACAACTCAAGTTCTAGGCGATTACAATTTTGAAACAACAAATAATATTGTCAATCCTACTTCAGCATTAAGTGGTCTAGACAAACAAAATATTACAAATAAATGTGCCAAGGGAGAAGGCATGCAAATAGAGATTTCAGAAAATTTAAGGACAACTTTTTTCGAGAGAGATTTTAGGCAAATTAGGAATCGAAAAACAGGAAAAACAAAAGCGTTTTATGATTTTTGTGAGGCGATAAATAAAGCGATATTTCATTTTAACGAACAGAATAAACAGAAGTACAATGGCATATAACATCAGTTAACGGCAATTTGACGGCAATGGCTTTCGGTGTGTATCTTTCTCAGAGACAGCTTACCCGATGAAAAGAAATCCCCGCAATCCGACTCTGCGCGTAGTTTCTGCCGTTACTTCAACTCCCCCTCGTTTCCAAATCTAATTACATTAAAATGATTATGTATAAAGACGTAGGTTGTAAATCGAGGGGCAGAAGCGAGAATTTGAACTCAAATTCACAATAATGAATTAAGTAAAAAGCATTAAATAATCTTTGTTTGGCAATAAAAAAACAAACTAATGGCAATAATTATTGACAATTTTGAATTAGATGAAACTAACTTAGACTTCATTCGTGCAGCAAATTTTGTAAGCGAAACAAACGAGTTAATTTTTCTTACTGGAAAAGCGGGCACTGGAAAAACGACCTTTCTTAAATACATTAAATCAATTACAGATAAAAACACTGTTGTAGTCGCACCAACTGGCGTTGCTGCAATCAATGCTGGAGGTGTTACAATACATTCCTTTTTTCAAGTCCCATTTGGACCGTTTGTAACTGATGATAAAAGATTAAGAATAACCAAACCACCAGAAGATAAAGACAATACAACAATATTTACAACTTTCAAATATCGAGAAAATAAACGGTCTATTATTGAGGCACTTGAATTATTGATAATTGATGAAATTTCGATGGTCAGATGTGATATGCTTGATATTATCGATAAAATACTCAGAGCATTTAGAAATAAACCGCACATTCCATTTGGTGGAGTTCAAGTCATATTAATAGGTGATGTATTTCAATTACCACCTATTGCAAACAGAGACAACAATGAATGGGATATTTTGAGTCCGTTTTATAGAAACCGGTTCTTTTTTAGCTCTAGAGTTATGGAGCAACTTATTTCTGAAAAAAAATATGTTCATTTTGAATTAAAGAAAATATATAGACAAAAAGAGCAAGAATTTATTGATTTACTCAACAGGGTCCGTGTCAATGAATTGATTGATTCAGACTTTAAACTACTAGAGAGCAAGTATAATCCTAGTTTTTTCCCAAGTGATACAGATACGTTTATAATACTCTCAACTCATAATATTCAAGTTGACCAAGCAAATATAAACAAACTAAATGAATTAAAAACTGAATTAAAAACATTTGAGGGAGATTTAAAAGGTGAGTTTCCTAAAAACTCTCAAGGAAAATTAGCACTTCCAACTGATTTGACACTTCAACTAAAAGTTGGAGCTCAAGTAATGTTTTTAAGAAATGATTACGAAGACATTAAAAGGTATTTTAATGGCAAAATAGGTGTTATAAAAACTTTGTCGGACAAAGTTATTGTTGTTGAATTTAGTGATGGTTTGACTGTTCCGGTTGAAAAAGCCACATGGGAAAATATTGAATATAGTTGGAATAAAGAGAAAAAAAAGGTTGATGAAATTATCAAAGGGACATTTACGCAATATCCTTTGCGATTGGCATGGGCAATAACTGTAAATAAAAGCCAAGGTTTGAGTTTTGAAAAGGTTTTTGCAGATCTTAGCGGAGCTTTTGAAGATGGACAAGTATATGTTGCATTAAGTCGATGTAAATCTTTAGCTGGTTTACAGCTTAAAACGAAAATACCTAAGAGTGCAATTAGAGCAAGCCTTGAAGCAATCGAATTCTCAAAAAATGTAACACCTGAAACTTTAATAACTAAACAACTAAACGAAGGAAAAGCAGATTTCTATTACAAGAAATCAAGAGAAGCACTAAAAAGAAGTGACTTCACTTCCACTTTCGACAATTTCTTAAAAGCTACCAAATTCAGAAATGACATTGAGATTAAAGACTTTAAAAGATATTTCATTGCAATTGCTTCACGTTTATCACTATCAAGAAAAATTCAAACAATTACTTTAGACAAACTTCAAGAAGCAGAAAACAGAATACATGAATTAGAATATACTATTGAATCTGAGAGGAATTCAATAACAGAAATGGTTAATGATATGAATGCTACAATTCATGCAAATCAAATAACAATTAAAGAACAGAATAAAACAATAAATTCATTAACTATTACAAACAATAAACTTGAGAAACTTAATAATGAAAATTTAAATTTTATTTCAGATTTACAGAACGAAATCAATTCGCTTAATAACGATTTAAAAATCAATCAATCAAAACTAAATAAAGAGGAATCTATAATTACAGAACAAAAAGATTTAATTAAAAATCAATTAATAGAAATAGAAAAACAAAAATCTTTGAAATGGCATCAGAAGCTTATTGGTAAAAGATAGCAATTATATATTAATTCATAAGTAATGTCCAAAAAATCAATACACCAATACACTTGCAATAATTGTGAATATACTGCTCAAGTAGTTATTGAGAGATATTTTGAACGTTCATGTCAACAAGAAATAACCACAAAAAAATGCAATCATTGTCATCGATTATCTATTGCTGCAGTAACAAAAAAAGCGAGCATTGCAGAACATCCATCAAAAGAAGAATTTCAAGTTATTTATAATGCAAATAGAGAGCAATACTTACATGATTTTGAGTCAGAATACGCATTTTATATACCACCTACAGTTTGTGAAGAATTAAAGAAAATTAAATGTTTATGGTGTGGGTCAATACGAACAGAAGAATGGAATATAAAACAACCTGATTGTCCTAAATGTGGAAGTAAGATGCAGGAATCCAGGAAGGAAGAATTAGAAATAAAGTATATAACAGATTACGTAAGTTTTGAAGCAATGATTCAATCATCTCCAAAAGTAATTGCATGTTTACTGAATGATTCTTGTCTCCCCTGTGAAATTATTCAACCGTTTATTCTTGAAATCAATAATGAATTACCAAATCATTTTCACTTCGTGAAATTAGATGCCGATTATATTAAAGAAAATGATTTGATACATAAATACAAAGTAAAATACTTCCCATGTTTTTTAATATTCAAAGATGGAAAATATAAAGGAAGATTTTATAATGTAAATTCTAAACCAAAATTATTGAAGAAAATGCGTAGAGATTAAAACAAAAAAAATAATTATTATCCAAATCCATTGACGGCTTCATGCATTATGAAGTCGTCAATTTTGTTTATATCACACAGAATCCTGAAGGGATTGAACCTGCCTGCCGCAGGCAGGCAGGCAGGTTAAACCGCGTTGCGGTTCTCCTACTACAGGTGACATTCTTCCTACATTTTAAGTATCACTTCCTACATTTAGGTAAGTTTTTGCGTAACTATCAACATCGAAAAACACACCTATCCATTACTTCTACCATTAAAAATATAATTTGTATCACAATCGTATTCAACGCATTGCAATCAACTCACGCACACCAAAAACACAAAATACTTGTTAATGGCACGATAAATGAATAAGCTGTATCAGGTTAGTAAAAAAGACACAGAAAATCAACTCCAAACCATTGAGATGGCTTTAGGAAGATTTCTATAGCGATTAAGGTATTTATAACTACAAACAAAAGAACTGAAGTACAGTAATTCCACATGTAAGGAATTAGGAAGTTCTTTTAAAACTTAATGATTATGGCACATATACTAGATGAAAGACAAAAGCAAGTATCGATAGCCGGCGCCAATGAGCGGACGATAGATTGTAACAAAGCAAGTCTGGCAGGAAGTGTAAGCCAACGGGCATGTGTATTTTGCGGATCACGCGTAGTGCTTTATCCAATAGTCGATGCACTGCATATCATTCATGGACCGATAGGTTGTGCTGCATACACCTGGGATATTAGAGGATCTTTATCTTCAGGACCCGAATTGCACCGATTGAGTTATTGTACCGATTTGCAAGAAAGAGATGTAATTTTTGGTGGAGAGAAAAAACTTTACGCTTCGATTATCGAGCTTATTGAGCTGCATAATCCCAAAGCAGCTTTTATTTACACCACTTGTATTGTAGGAGTTATTGGTGATGATGTAGAGCAAATATGCCGCACTATTCAAAAAGAAAAAGGAATTCCAATTATCCCTGTACAGTCACCGGGATTTCAAGGATCAAAAAAAGATGGATACAAAGTGGCTTGCGAAGCAATTTTTACGCTGGTCGGAACTAAGAGCAAACCGTTTACACCAGCTAAAAGCATTAATATATTAGGTGATTTCAACTTAGCAGGCGAGCTTTGGATTTTATTGGAATACTATAAAAAAATGGGTGTTCATGTCAATGCCACCATTACCGGCGACGGGCGTGTGGATGACATTTGCAATGCACACAATGCTGCTCTGAACGTAGTTCAATGTTCAGGCTCTATGAATTATCTGGCCAAAATGATGAAAGACGAATATGGGATTCCTTCGATGCGTGTTTCCTATTTCGGAATAGAGGATATGAGTGATGCACTCTACGATGTGGCCAGGTTTTTCAAGGATGATGATATGATGGATAAAGCCCGGGAGTTGGTAAAAGAAGAATTTACAAAACTCATTCCGCAACTGGCTTGGTACAAAGAAAGGTTGACCGGGAAAAAAGCAGCCATTTATGTTGGAGGAGCATTTAAAGCCATTTCGTTGGTAAAAGCATTAAGATTAATTGGCGTTGAATCGGTAATTGTGGGCTCACAAACCGGAACAACCGAAGATTATGAACTGATAAAACAACTTTGCGATGAAGGAACTATCATAGTAGATGATTCAAATCCGGTGGAACTATCGCATTTTGTAAAAGAAAAGAAGGCTGACATTTTTATAGGTGGTGTTAAAGAACGCCCTATAGCGCATAAGATTGGATTAGGATTTTGCGATCATAACCACGAACGAAAAGAACCGTTGGCCGGTTACGAAGGCATGTTGAATTTTGCAAAAGAAATCTATGCAACGGCAATGAGTCCGGTGTGGAAATTTACAAAGTAGAGGCGCATGGCGTGCGCCTGATAACCAAAAAGCAATCATGTAGAGGCGCACGACGTGCACCTAATAACTAAAAAACAATCATCATGATCGAATCGAAAACATATACATCCACCCGCAATTCCTGTAAACTTTGTGCTCCGCTCGGCGCATCGATGGTATTCAAAGGAATTGAAGGCTGCGTTCCGCTTATTCACGGAAGTCAAGGTTGTGCAACCTACATCCGTCGCTATATGATTAGCCATTTTAAAGAACCGGTGGACATTGCCTCAAGCAATTTCAGCGAAGAAACAACCGTTTACGGCGGAAGCCGCAATTTTATTACGGGAATTGAAAACATTGTGAAGCAATACAAACCAAGTGTCATTGGCATTGCTTCAACTTGCCTCTCGGAAACGATTGGTGAAGATATTCCCGGACATATCCGACACTATAAAGAATCACATGAAGCGGATGGAAGTATCATACCTACTTTTATCCATGCTTCAACTCCCAGCTATAGCGGCAGCCACGCCGAGGGTTTCCATAACACTGTCCTGGCTGCCGTGAAAGCACTGGCAAAACATGAAAATACGAATGAAACACTGAATATATTCCCCGGAATGGTTTCACCCGCAGACATTCGTTATTTGAAAGAATTGCTGGAAGATTTTGGGCAGAAATACGTTCTGTTGCCCGATTACAGCGAAACTCTTGATAATGTTTACACTTCGGAATATCAGTTAATACCAACCGGAGGAACTACTTTATTAGAAATTGAACAAATTGGTGATTCAAAAACAAGCATTGAGTTTGGAAAATCGTTTAACAAAACGGTAAACCGGACAAAAGATAGCAGTACGATACAAACTGCCGGTGAATGGTTACAATCTAACTATTATATCAAGAACAACCAAATGCCTTTACCAATAGGTATTGCAGCTTCCGATAAGTTTTTTAAAACCCTGGAAGAAATCTGCGAAAAACCAATGCCCGAAAAACACCTCAAAGAGCGCGGTCGATTAGTGGATGCTTATGTAGATGCACATAAATATGTTTTCGGGAAAAAGGCGTTGATTTATGGTGAAGAGGATTTTGTAACTGCCATGGCCGATTGGTTGACAGAAATTGGGATAGAACCTTTCTGGATTAGAGGTGCCGATTTTGAAACTTTACGCGAAAAAGCAGAGGAATTTAAACCCGATTTTTTATTGGGAAACAGTAAGGGATATTACATTGCCCGGGAACGAAAAATTCCGTTAGTACGCGTAGGATTCCCTATTCACGACCGTTTTGGTGCAAACAGAATGCTTCATATCGGATATCGTGGAACTCAGGAACTTTTTGACAGAGTCGTGAATGCTCTAATAGAATTCAAACAAGAAAATTCACCGATAGGGTACAAATACCTTTAATAGCAAAGCGATTAGACAATTACACAGTTAAACAATTAAACAATAAACAAGATGGAAATGTCCGAAGAAAAAAAACTAGCACATCCTTGTTTCAACGAAGATGCAAAGCATACTAATGCACGTGTTCACTTGCCAGTAGCTCCTAAATGTAATATCCAGTGTAATTATTGTAATCGCAAGTACGACTGTGTGAATGAAAGTCGCCCGGGTGTTACATCATCAGTGTTGGCACCACACCAAGCAGTAGCTTATCTAAAAGAATTAGACTCCAGATTAGACAATCTGGCTGTAATAGGCATTGCCGGACCAGGTGATCCATTTGCAAATGCAGAGGAAACCATGGAAACTATGCGTCGTATTAAAGACGAATTTCCTGACAAATTATTCTGTCTTTCAACAAACGGTTTGGAGCTTGAACCTCACATTGATGAAATTGCCGAACTTGGTGTTTCGCATGTAACTATAACTATCAATGCTATTGATCCGGCAATTACGGCAAAAATATACAAATGGGTACGGTTTAATAAACGTATTTACCGCGGAGAAGAAGGAGCTGCAATTCTACTTGAACGTCAGTTGGCTTGTATTCCTTTATTGAAAGCCAAAGGAATCACTGTAAAAATAAACTCCATCCTGATACCGGGTATCAATGAAGATCATATTCCGGAAGTTGCGCGGAAATGTGCTGAGTTAGGTGCTGATTTAATCAACTGTATTCCACTGATTCCAACTGCTGAAACTCCGTTTGAAAACGTGGTGAAACCGGATACAAAAATGATTTTCAAAACCCGGACACTGGCATCTGAACATTTAAAATTAATGACTCACTGTTCACGTTGCCGTGCAGATGCTGCCGGATTATTGGGACAAGATTTGAGCGATACGCATGTTTTACTTAAAGAATATTCTTCGCGACTTGATCTTGAAACTACCGAACGCCCCTACGTAGCTGTGGCCACAAACGAAGGGTTATTGGTTAACCAACATTTAGGCGAAGCAAATAGCCTCCATATATTTGAGCAAAGTCCAAAAGGATTTAAATTGGTTGAAGTCCGTCAAACTCCACCAAGTGGAAACGGTGATGTTCGCTGGCTCGATCTGGCTCGATTACTCCATGATTGCCGAGCAATATTAGTGAGCGGTGTAGGGGAAAATCCAAAATCCATGCTCAACTCCTGTAAAGTCCATGTTACTGAAATGACTGGCTTAATTGACGAAGGATTGGAAGGTATCTATAACAACAAAGTAATCCGTTCGATTGCAAAACCCGATGCATTTAAATGTGGTAGCAGCTGCAAGGGAGAAGCAAAAGGATGCGGTTGATCAATTAATAATTAATAATTCACAAAAAATAATTAAGAGTTTACACATTTACTTGTAACTCATAACTAAAAAAAGTATGAAAAAGCCAGATTATCACATTTTAGTTTGCAATTCATTCAGAATTGCCGGTGATGCACAAGGTGCATGTAACAAAAAAGGAGCAAGCGACTTGCTTCAGTACATTTCAGAAGAAGCTTCAGATCGCGGTTTGGATATTGCAGTTAGCACTACAGCCTGTTTGAATGTTTGTTCACAAGGTCCGGTTATGGTCATTCACCCGAATAACTTCTGGTATGGTGGCGTAGAATCTGAAGCAGTAATCGATGAGATATTCGATGCTCTCGAAGAAGGCGAACTTTGCGAAAAATATTCGATCGCAGATTAAATTATCCTGTAGGGGAAAGGTCGCGCCCTGTCCCCTACCCACCAAATTAAACTCAAAATGACTCCATATTTCATCGACACAACTCTACGCGACGGCGAACAATCGCCCGGCGTTGTATTTTCTCTTTCAGAGAAGATACGAATTGCAGCGTTGTTGGATGGAGCTGGCGTTCCGGAAATAGAAATCGGCACACCTGCAATGGGTGAAACTGAAATTCAGGAAATAAAGTCAATCTGTGAAATGGGTTTTGGGTTTAAAACGCTGTCGTGGTGCAGGGCAACAAAAAATGATATTCGCTGTGCAAATTTGGCAGGTACCAACGGAGTCCACATTTCATTCCCCGTTTCTCCCATTTTGATGAAAGCAATGGGAAAAGACACCGAATGGGTTATGAAGCAACTGAAAGAATTAATCGATTTTGCAGCTCCACTTTTTGATTATGTAACTATTGGTGCACAAGATGCATCGCGTGCCGAAATAGAATTTTTGAAAAGTTTTGTTTGTGCTGCCAGTGCGTTTGGGGCATCCCGTGTTCGGCTTGCCGACACAGTTGGCTTACTTAATCCGGTTAGTACCTTCGAACTGGTTTCGGCCATTCGTTCTGTTGAAAAAGAACTCCCGATTGAGTTTCATGCTCACAACGACCTTGGAATGGCAACTGCTAATACATTATCCGCTTTTATGGCAGGTGCAAATTGCCTGAGCACAACTATTAACGGATTGGGCGAACGGGCAGGCAATGCTGCAATGGAAGAAGTAGCAATGGCATTGGAATTAAGTTGTGGGATATCAAGTTCGTTGCGAACTGAAAGTTTTTCAGAGCTCAGCACTTACGTTGCGAAAGTAGCTAATCGTCCTCTCAGCGAAAGCAAACCCATAACGGGAAGTATGGTTTTAAGCCACGAAAGTGGAATTCATACCAACTGTTTGCTGAAAGACCGAAGCACGTATCAACTTATTCCGGCAGCCAGTATTGGCAAAGACGAACAAGAATTTCTGATAGGCAAACATAGTGGAAAATCTACTGTGCTTCATTTTCTGACCGAAGCAAATTTGCCGATTAGCGATGAAGAGTGTGAACTGCTACTTGAAAAAGTAAAAGAAAAAGCCGAACTAATAAAGCGGGCACTTTCAAAAGAAGAACTTTATGCAATCTATACTGACATTTACATTTTAAAAAATCAAAGAGTATGTCAACAACATCAACAATAATCCCGGATAATGAAATGAAAGCTGTGGCACTTTCTAGTTTAGATTATGCAAATGGTTTCTTTTCCACCTTTCGTAAAAGTATACATAATAAAAACTCACGTTTTGATAACGATTTAATGTATAACTTTGCTGTACTTAGCCTTGAAAAGTATTTCGTGGCTTTGCTAGCCCGTTACGACTGGAATGCAACGCATCATATGCCGGTAGCACTCTATAGGGAAGCCCTGACTTTTGACAATGAATTAACTGACAACATGAAACAAACAGCCATTCTGGTTGGGAAATTTGAAGCAATATGCTCGTTGGAAGGGTTCGGTTATCGGACTCCAAGTACAGAGGAATTACTTTTTATGTCAAGTGGCATTCAGGAAATTAGAGATCTGGTAGAAAAACGGATTGCTGAAATTTAAGCATGTAATTCCTAAAGGGAATTAACGTCAGTGTTGTTTTAAACAATCTACACTTTAGTATTAATAAAAATGTGACGAAAAAGTTCATCACTATCTAAGTTATGGCTAATCGTCAAAGACAAAATAAATTATGGAAAAAACGCTTATCATTATAAAACCATGTGCGATAAGAAGGGATTTAATTGGTGAAATTGTTCGTCGATTTGAAATGAAAGGACTGCAGTTGAGTGGAATTAAAATGATGCAACTGGATGAAAAAATACTGGATGAACATTATTCTCATTTAATAGACAGACCATTCTTTCAACGAATAAAAAACTCTATGATGAAAACCCCGGTAATTATTTGTTGCTGGAAAGGAGTTGACAGTGTGCATGTTGCACATATTATGGCAGGAGCAACCAATGGCCGGGAAGCAGCACTTGGGACAATTCGGGGAGATTACAGTGTCAGCATACAGGAAAACATAATTCATACTTCGGACACAGTAGAAAATGCAAAAATAGAAATTGCACGATTTTTCAAAGATGAAGAAATCTTTGAATTCAATCAACTAAGTTCTAGTGTATTATATGCAAATGATGAATTTTAGGCAGAATTATTATAACCTTTAATAAATAAAAAAAATCACAAGTAATCAGTAATTTTACAGACGGAAAAAAATCCAGCATCTTTTATGCTGGATTTTTTTTAGAGTATCAGGTCTTACTGACACTAAAATTCGAGATTATTCTTTTCGCAAGTCTAGTGAAACAACGAGAACCAGGCCTTAACTTCTTTTACTCTTCCGGCTTGTTCGTAAGTCTGGCATTTAAGTTCCAGCACATTAAATGCATCAAATATTTCATCCGAATTAAATCCCATTCCCTGTTTTTTCAACATTTCTAATAATTCCACCTGCGATTTATAGACATAGCACGATTTTCTGAAATCATTATCAGAATCAACTTTTGATATAAAATCTATTGCGTTTTGTAAACTCATTTTTCTATTTATTTGTTTTAAAATCCATACTAAATCGTTGATTTCATGCATTCAACTCTTTTTCCTTTTTATCTTCTTCACAATCGGTTTTGCATTCTCCACATTCTCCGCCGCAAATCGTAGCATTTTCCATGGCTGCATTCATATCAAAAAGATTCAATTCATTGTTTGCAAACAGCTGAACATTGTCTTCCAGTCCGTCACCTTTAGACTTAAACACATCAAATCCCTTATTCACGAGTACTTTCAGTGCCATGGGCAAAACCTGCCTGGTTATAATTGTTGATACATTATTTCGTTCTAGAGCAGGCAACAATTCGCCCATATTTGGAGCTAAATCAAGCGTTTTCATCCAAATTCCCTCACATTTCTCACTGTCGTAAATGCAAAGTTGACCAATTACGGTAAGACTACCAGAAATTCGGTTCTTATGTAAATTCAGGTCTACGACCGGTATGGCAATTTTCATATTATATAATTTATAATGTTTTTGTCCAGAAAAACATATTTGGGATACATTCATTGTAACCTAAGCTTCTGTATAAACTTTGTGCCAGAGTATTATCTTCACGCACTTCCAGCGTAATTTTACAATAACCCCGTTCTTTCGAAATCTCTTCCAATCTGTCCATCATAGCTTTTCCTAATCCTTTTCCTCTTAAATCGGCATTCACAATAATATCGTGAATATACAAATAAGGTTTAATCTTAAATGTTGAAAAGTTGATAAAACAGGTTGATAATCCGGCAATTACTCCATTACATAAAACAAAAAGGACTAGTGATGAAGGATGATTAGCCAGCCCATCAACCAATCTGAGTTGTTGAAACTTGCTTAAAGGCATTGCATCGCCCATTGGATCAAGTATATATTGGTTTGTCAAATCAGCTAATGCAGATAAATGAAGCGGATTCTCAAAATCACAAAGTTCAAATGTAATACTCATCGTTTATTATATTTTTAAATTAGAAATAGTGCAAACTTTATCTCAACACTGATTAGACCTTAAATCTTTTCGGATCAATTTCATATTTTTTAATCCTTATCCCCATCATTCGTTCAGTTATTCCAAGTTGTTCAGCAGCTTTTACACCATTTCCTTTACTTGCAATCAATGCATCAATAATAATTTGCTGTTCCATTTTACCTAAAATAATATCCAATGTGCCACTTTGCATAGTTTCAGATGTCGCAGCAGTTTGTAATGAAGCAGGTAAATTATGTGCACGAATAACTTTATCTGTACTTAAAATACAAGCACGTTCTATGCAATTTTCCAACTCTCGTATATTTCCCGGCCAATGATAAACCATTAACGTGTCAATAGCCATTGAAGTTATTCTTTTAATATCTTTCCCATGCCGTTTATTAAATTTATCGATGAAAAAATCAGTCAATATTGGAATATCATTTATCCGTTCACGTAAAGCAGGAATATAAATTGGGAAGACATTAATACGATAATATAGATCTTCTCTAAATTGGTCTTTACTAATCAATTCTTCTAAATTTCGATTAGTAGCACAAAGTATTCGAACATCTACTTTAATAGGTTTAGTGCTCCCGATTCGTTCAATTTCCCGTTCTTGCAATACACGCAATAGCTTTACTTGTGTAGAAGCAGGAATATCTCCAAATTCATCCAGAAAAATGGTACCACCGTTGGCCGCTTCAAATCGGCCAATACGTGTTGTTGAAGCTCCTGTGAACGAACCTTTTTCATGTCCAAACAATTCACTTTCAATTAAACTTTCAGGTAAAGCAGCGCAGTTGACTTTTATAAAAGGTTTACTTTTGCGAAGGCTGCTGTAGTGAATTGCATCAGCAACCAGCTCCTTACCTACACCACTTTCGCCGCGTATTAATACAGTTGCATCAGTTTGTGCGACACTATCTATCAAGGAAAAAACTTCATTCATTTTGCCTGAATTTCCTTTAATTTTATCGGGCATTATTCTATTTCTAAGTTCGCCTCTAAGGTTCATATTTTCATTCCGCAATTGCTCCATTTCTTCAGCATATTCTTGCCTGCGACGTAAGGTACGTCCAATCATGGAACCAACAATTTTGAGTAATCTCAAATCGTAATCGAAAGAAACAATACGCTTGTAAACCTTATGTAAACTTAAAGTTCCAATGATTTCATCTTTATATCTTATAGGTGTACATAGGAATGACACATCTACACCATCTATTACTTTTGCTGCATCTGTTAGATTTAAAAAGTCATGAGAAGTTGCAATCTTTGGAAGCAAAATGTGTTCACCAGTTTTAATCACACGTCCAATAATCCCATGTCCAATATGATAAACAGCTTCTTTACGTTTTTTATCATCGATACCATAAGCCCCTTCAATCGTAATCTGAGAATTCTCACGGTTCAAGATAGTTAAGATAACTCGTTCAGCTTTCAGATGTTCAGCCAAAATCCGAATTACTTCATCTATATCAATCTCCTTGTTACTTAGTAGAGAACTTAATTCAAGTAGAACCTCCAACTCTTTAGCACCATAACAATCAATGCCATTATATTTACACAACGTTTCCATAATTACCTTTTTTATATCTTTATGACGCTTTCAAAAAGCAATACAATACCTGAGTCTACAAATTTACTTCTTTTTATGTCGTTATGATACTTTTACAAAGAATTATTATGCAATATTCAAAAAAGTAAATAAAAGCACATTATAATTGAAATAACAGACACTTTTATAAGTAATATACGTTAATTTAATTTGAACTGAAACTTCTTGGAATTATTTAAGTATGAATAAATCAAATTATATATCCCTCCTCATTTTACACTTCTAAAGTATAAATGCTGAGCAAAGAAAAAAAAAATGTACTTTTGTCCTAATTCTAAATTCATCCGGAAATTAATCGCAATAATTTTATGGTTCTAAATTACATATGGATTGCATTTTTAGTAATCGCTTTTATTGTAGCCTGTATTCAACTTGTTTTCTTTGGCAATTCACAAGTTTTTACCGATATAATTCAAGGAGCCTTTGGTTCTGCCAAATCCGGTTTTGAAATATCACTAGGACTGACCGGAGTGCTATCCATGTGGCTTGGCGTAATGAAAATTGGTGAAAAAGGTGGCGTAATCCAATCATTATCTCGTTTAGTTGCTCCTTTCTTTTCTAAAATATTTCCTGATATTCCAAAAAATCATCCTGCAATGGCCAGTATTTTCATGAATCTTTCAGCCAATATGCTTGGTTTGGATAATGCTGCAACTCCAATGGGACTGAAAGCTATGAAAGAACTACAAGAAATTAACCCCGATAAGAATATAGCTTCGAACCCGATGATTATGTTTTTAGTACTGAATACAGCCGGGCTAACATTGATACCAATAAGTGTTATGGTTTTTCGCGCTCAGTTAGGTGCTGCAAATCCAGCTGATGTTTTTTTACCAATACTACTAGCCACTTTTTGTGCAGCTCTTGCAGGACTAATCAGTGTTTCGATATATCAAAAGATTAATTTATTCGACAGAACGATACTCCTCACATTACTGGGCATGATTTCATTAATTGCCGGAATAATTTATTTCCTGACCGGAATGCCAAAGGAAGAAATTGCCCGCTATTCCAGCTTAACGGCTAATTTCATACTCCTTTCAATAATTATATCTTTTGTAGTAATGGCATTTGTTCGGAAAATAAATGTTTACGAATCATTTATTGAAGGCGCGAAAGAAGGATTTCACGTTGCCATAGGCATTGTTCCATATTTAATTGCAATATTGGTTGCAATTGGTATGTTTCGGGCATCGGGTGCGATGACAATGTTAATAGATGGAATTACTTGGCTTGTAAAACTTACCGGAATCAATACAGATTTTGTGGGCGCATTACCAACCGCATTTATGAAACCATTGAGTGGTAGCGGCGCTCGTGGAATGATGGTAGATGCAATGAAACTAAATGGAGCAGACTCATTTGTAGGACGCCTATCCAGCATTATTCAAGGCTCAACTGATACTACATTTTTCATACTGGCAGTTTACTTTGGTTCCGTAGGAATAAAAAACACACGATATGCCCTGATTTGTGGACTTATAGCCGATTTTACAGGCATAGTAGCTGCAATATTGCTCGGATATTTGTTTTTCCATTAAAGAGCTTCCATTCAACAAAATAAAACCGCGTATAATTATGATTCAATACATTGCAGAAGATATTAAACTTCCAACAATTCAAAAACAGAGAATCAATCGTTGGATAAAAGAAACAGCGGCTGAATACAAAAAAAAAACCGGAGAAATAGCTTTTATTTTTTGTTCCGATGAAAAAATTATTGAAATCAACAATCAATATTTGAAACATGATTATTACACTGATATAATAACTTTTGATTACAGTGAAGGCGCAATCATTTCGGGCGACATTTTTATTAGTATTGACACAGTCCGCAGTAATTCTGTAGAATTTGGTATCAGTTTTGAATATGAACTACAACGTATTCTGATTCATGGTATTTTACATCTCTGTGGACAAAACGACGATACACCTGAATTACGACTTGAAATGACAAAAAAAGAAAATCTTGCACTCCAAAGTTACTCTATATAAAGGCTTATTAAGCTTATTTATAATAATGCAAACCCCATTTGCTACTAACTCCGTTTTTTTGCTATATTTTGTTAAATAAAGTTCTCGCCTTATGGTCATTTTATCATCATTAAAAGATTATCACTACTTTTGTTGCAGAATTCTGTTAGTAAGAATGAAATTGATGCTACAGAAACACCTTCTAAGGCAAATTGCATATACTAGGAAGAGTTATGAAAATTATAATAATTAGAATATTTACTTTGTGCGTTTTTGTTTTGTTATCGGCAAGTACGATAGCTCAAAACGATTATCAGGCTGAAATCGGCTTATCTACAGGAGGCTCTTATTATTTAGGAGATGCAAATTCTAAGTTATTCAACAATATGCAGTTTGTTTATGGTGGGCTATTTAGATACAATTTTAATTCTCGGTTTGCACTAAGAGCTGAGTTTACAAGAGTTACAAAGATAATTGGAAATAATAATTCATTTTCGAATGATACTATAAATGTTGGAGATATTTGTGCCGAATATAATTTTTTTGATTTAGAAAATCTTTCAAATAATAAATTTAGTAAACCATTTTCACCTTTTATTTTTGGGGGATTAGGAGTAATGACTGATGTTTACAACAAACAAAAATCTCCTGAACCATGCATATCCTTTGGAGTTGGAATGAAAGTAAAAATAGCTGAACGTTGGAATCTAATCGGGGAATGGTCAAATAGATTACTGATGTTTTCTGATAATATGGAAAATAATCCAAAATTTGACAACTTAAACAACTTAAACGGAAGCAATATTTTCAATAATGATTTACTTTCGACTCTAACTGTCAGTTTGACTTACGACTTTTGGAAACGGCCATGCAAATGCCTGAGGAACATACATTAAAATACAACAAACAACATTAGCAACTGATTTTCATGTCATCTTTTAAAGAAAAAATAGATAAATCCAAGTTACCAAAGCATATTGCTATCATCATGGATGGTAATGGGCGATGGGCGAAAGAACGTGGTTTTGATCGAATTTTTGGGCATCAAAATGGTGTGACATCTGTAAGAGAAACAACTGAAGCTGCAGCAGAAATTGGAATTGAATACCTTACATTATATGCATTTTCCACTGAGAACTGGAGCAGACCTCAACTAGAAGTTGATGCATTAATGGAACTTCTAGTTGACACAATTGAAAAAGAAACTCCAATATTAAATAAAAACAATGTTCGCTTATTAGCGATTGGAGATTTGAGTCGATTACCTAGAAATGCAAGAGATAAATTACAACGTTGTATTACGAAAACAAGTAAGAATACCGGATTGGCTTTAGTTTTAGCTTTAAGTTATTCCTCCCGATGGGAAATCACTAATGCAATTAAAGAAATTTGCAAAGAAGTTCAAATCGGGAAATATAGCATTGAAGATATTAACGTTGAACTAGTTAGTAGCCATTTAACAACAAATACAATACCTGATCCGGACTTATTAATAAGAACCAGTGGAGAAGAACGAATCAGTAACTTTTTACTTTGGCAGATAGCTTACACCGAGTTATATTTTACCAAAGCACACTGGCCAGAATTTAGAAAAGAGAATTTATATCAAGCAATATACGAATTTCAACAACGAGAACGACGTTTTGGCAAATAAATTAAGTCAATTCATCTCTTTAACTCGACACTACAAATAAATTATGCAATACAAAACGATTTTTTCTTTTTCACTGCTATTATTTTTTAGCCAATTTCTTGTAGCGCAAACAACATCGGTAAAAGATACAACAAGTCTACCTGTTATTGAATATTCTAATTCAGCTCCAAAATATGAAATAGCCGAAATAAAGGTAACAGGAGCCTCTAATTATGAAGATTTTGTTCTAATTGGATTTTCCGGTTTAACTGTTGGTGATATAATCTCGGTACCAGGTAATGAGATTACAAATGCTGTTAAACGATTTTGGAAACAAGGCTTATTTTCGGATGTAAAAATTTTAGCCACAAAAATTAGTGGTGGAAAAATATGGCTAACGATTGCACTTAAAGAACGTCCAAGAGTTTCAGAAGTCAATTATATCGGATTGAAAAAAAACGAAAAAGAGGATCTTGATTTAAAAGTAGGAATAGTAAAAGGGAATCAGATAACTCCAAATATATCGGATAGAGCTAAAAAAGTTATTGAAAAATATATGGAAGAAAAAGGCTTCCTAAACGTTTTAGTAAATGTCTATCAACGAAATGATCCTAAAAAAGCGGGATTTGTAATCGTTGATATAAACATTGATAAAAAACTCAAGACTAAAGTTCACAAACTTATTTTTACAGGAAATACTGTATTAACTCACAATCAATTAAACAAAGTAATGAAAAAAACCAATGATAATAATTGGAGAAATTTTTTCAGAACAAAAAAATTTGTACGCGAGGAATACGAAAAAGATAAAATAGCAGTAATTGATAAATACAATGAAATAGGTTATCGAGATGCTTATATCTCATCTGATAGTGTGGTTCCGTTCGATGATAAAAGTGTAAATGTTTACATGACAATCAATGAAGGCAAAAAGTATTATTACCGGAATATTAAGTGGATAGGTAACACTATTTATCCTTACCAATATCTTAATTCTATTTTAGGGATTAAAAAGGGAGATGTGTATAATCACAAAAGTTTGATAGCTAGATTGCAAAGTGATGATGATGCAGTAAGCAAACTTTACCAAAACCGAGGTTATTTATTTTTTCAGGTTGATCCTGTTGAAGTTCAGGTTAATGGTGACTCAATAGATTTTGAAATGCGTATGTTTGAAGGTAAACCTGCAACAATAAATGAAATTGGAATAAAAGGTAATACCCGAGTTTATGAGCATGTAGTACGTCGTGAATTGCGCACAAAACCAGGACAATTATACAGCCAGGAAGATATCATGCGTTCACTTCGTGAATTGGCTCAGATGGGACATTTTGATCCTGAAAAAATCAAACCAGATATTCAACCAGATCCTGAGAATGGAACAGTTGATATCAATTATGAGCTTGAAACTAAGGGTAGTGACCAAATTGAATTTTCAATGGGTTGGGGCTCAACAGGTATTGTAGGTAGTGTAGGTTTGAAGTTTAGTAATTTTGCTATCCAAAACCTATTTAAACCAGAAACATATAGAATTGTTCCACAAGGTGAAGGACAAACATTAACGTTGAATGGGAGAACAAATGGGTCATCTTATTCTCAGGTAAGTTTATCTTTCTTGGAGCCGTGGTTAGGAGGAAAACGACCAAATTCCCTTTCAGCATCTATTTATTATTCGGCACAATCAACTGTGAGTGACCGTTATACTTCTTCGAGCTCAAATAGTTACATAAATTCACTTTATTCAGGATACGGCAGTAGCTATGGTAGTAGTTACAGCTCTCAGTATCAAAGCGAAATGGATCCGGGAAAATATATGCGAACATTGGGAGCTTCGCTTGGCTATGGTAAACGGCTGAGTTGGCCAGATGATTATTTCGTTTTTCAAGGCGAATTATCCTATCAATTATTTATGCTTAAAAAATGGTATTATTTACCTCCATTAACTGAAGGGAATTATAATAATTTCAGTTTAAATTTAACACTAAGCAGAAGCTCAATAGATAATCCAACCTACACTCGTTCAGGTTCTACCTTCTCATTAGGATTAAAAATAACTCCACCATATTCAATTATTGATGGAGGTAAAGTGAATGGAAAGCTTTATTCCGATGCAACAATGTCAAATGCAGACCGTTACAGATTTTTGGAATATCACAAATGGACTTTTAATGGAAAGACTTTCACTCCCCTTACTGGTGACAACAAATTGGTTTTAATGAGTAGAGCTATGTTCTCATATCTAGGTAGTTACAATCCAAATGCCCGTTCACCTTTTGAAACTTTCAACATGGGAGGTGATGGAATGTCAAGCTATACAAGCTATGGAACAGATTATATTGCAATGCGTGGATATACGAGTGGATCTTTAACTCCATACGATTCTAAGATTGGAACAAATGTTGGGTATTTGTATGACAAATTCACAATGGAATTACGTTATCCATTGTCTCTAGAACAATCAGCAACAATTTACGTTTTAAGTTTTGCTGAAGCTGGCAACTGTTTTAATAAAATGTCAGATTACAATCCTTTTGATTTAAAACGTTCCGCTGGAATTGGCGTTCGTATTTTTCTTCCAATGTTCGGCATGATGGGAATTGACTGGGGCTATGGTTTTGATAAGGATAATTCAGGTACTGGTAAAGTTAGTGGAGGTCAGTTCCACTTTGTTCTAGGACAAGAACTTTAATATAGAACTAACTATTCACTGAAATTATTATTTGGCAAAGATTTTGTGGAGTTATCACAAATTGAAAATTTAATTTCAATTATTAAAATAGGAAGAACATGAAAAAACTCTTTATTTCTCTCTGTCTTTTAGTGGGATTTTCTTTTGGAGCAAATGCCCAGAAATTTGCGATGGTCGACATGGAATATATAATGAAGAACATACCTTCATATGAAACTGCAAATGATCAATTAAATCAAGTATCTAAAAAATGGCAATCTGAAGTTGAAGCTCAAATGCAGGAAGTTCAAAAAATGTACAAAAATTATCAAACCGAAATAGTTTTTCTATCGGAAGACATGAAAACCAAACGTGAAGATGAAATAGTGGCAAAAGAAAAAGCTGCACAAGAGCTTAAAAGAAGTTACTTCGGACCAGAAGGTGAACTCTTTAAAAAACGTCAAAGCTTAATGAAACCAATTCAGGATGAAATATATACAGCAATTCAAGATATTAGCAAAGTAAAAGATATTGAACTTGTTTTTGATAAAAGTTCATCATTAAGTGTTCTGTTTACTTCACCAAAACTAGATATAAGCGATGCTGTTCTTCAAAAATTGGGTTATTCAAAATAATTTTATAAATTTGCATTCCATTTTCAAATAATAGAAACTTAAAATAAAAAAATATGCTTAAAAAAATTGCTTTAGTACTACTTTGTGCTCTTCCATTCAGCTTAATGGCTCAGGATGTAAAATTAGGACACGTTAATTCACAGGAAATTCTTACTTCAATGCCAGAACGTGCCACTATTGAAAAAACAATTGCTGACTTACAAAGTCAATGGGAAAAAGAGTTAGTAAGTATGCGTGAAGAATACTTAGCGAAAATCAAAGAATTTCAAGACAAACAAGCAACAATGCCAGAAAGCATTAAACAAGCCCGACAGAGCGAAATTGCTGAAATGGAACAACGTATTAGTACTTTCAATCAAACTGCAAGTACGGACTTACAAAAGAAACAACAAGAGCTTTATACACCAGTTATTGATAAGGTAAAGAAAGCAATCAATGAAGTTGGCACAGAAAACGGTTATCTTTATATTTTCGATCAAAGTACTCAAAGCATCATTTATGCGTCTCCAAAAGCGAATGATGTAACTCCGCTCGTAAAGAAAAAATTGGGTCTTAAATAAATACCAATAATAATTTATAAAAAAATAGACGTTGAAGAAAATTCTTCAACGTCTATTTTTTTATAAATTCAACAAATCTTATCTTGTTTGTAATAAAATAACAAATTACATTACAGAGATAAAGCATCGTAAATCCCAGTCAATTCATTTCTGATACTTTTTAAACGTTCAACCACTTCCTGCTGTTTCGCTATGACATCTTTTTTCTGTCCTAATTTACGTTTAGCACCTTCAAGGGTCAACTTCTGTTCATTAGTCAAAAAGATTATTTGTTTTATAATCAAAATGTCTTCTGGAGAATAAAATCGGGATCCTTTCGCATTTCTCTTGGGTTTAAGTTGTTTAAATTCCTTTTCCCAAAAGCGCAAGTTAGATTGATTTACATTAAACATGCCGGCAACTTCGGAAATAGAATAGAAGAGTTTTTCCATGATTTGTAAAATTATTATTTAATAATCTTCAATCGTTGACCTATTCGGATAGTGGATCCATGAATGTTATTCCACTTCTTTAATTTTATAACAGAGATTCCATATTTTGCTGCGATATTACCCAGATTTTGTCCAGACTTTACTTTATAATAAATTACTCTCCCTGAACCTCCGGGAGAAACAGTTGCAGCTGCTTGGAGAACTTCAATCTCACTACGGCGATTATTGATTAATTCATCTGCTTTGTAAGAAACAATTTCATTAATTTTATCAATAAAAGTATTGGCGTAATTCAATGGCAAGCACAAAGAATATGGTTTTATATCTCCAGGTATAATGTCCTTTCGATATTGAGGATTTAACAATCTAACTTCATCAATGGGCAAGTTAAGAACTGTTGCGATTTGCTCAAGATGAATACGTTGATGAACCATAACTGTATCAGTTAATGGAGGCATATTCACATTAGCAGCACAAAGATTATGCTCTTTTGCATAATGAAGTGAATAATTGGCTGCTATGAAAATTGGCACATATCCCCTTGTTTCCTTAGGCAAATATGGGTAAATTGCCCAATAATCACGCTTACCACCAGATCTTCTTATTGCCTTATTTACATTCCCAGGGCCACAATTATATGAGGCAATTACAAGATTCCAATCACCATAAATTGAATACAAATCCTTTAGGAAATGTGCTGCAGCATTTGTTGCTTTTACGGGAGAAAGACGCTCATCTACTAAACTATTTATTTCCAAACCATACATTCTTCCAGTAGCAATCATCAATTGCCATAATCCGGCAGCACCCATCCTTGAAACAATTGTTGTATTAAGAGCTGATTCAATTATCGAAAGATATTTAAGTTCATAAGGCAAATTATTTGCGCCTAAAACCTGTTCAAAAATCGGGAAATAATAGTTGCTCATTCCTAGCATATATTCAACCTGACGCCGCTTACGAACAGTGTACAAATCAATAAAAGATCGCACTGCGGGATTAAAAGGCATCTCCATTAAGTATGGCATTTTTGAGAGGCGAAGCTTGTAAACGGAATCCGAAACAGCAACCACATCATTGCTCGAATTACAATTGGGGGTTCCAGCTCGCCTTATCACCCAAGATTGCAACATATAATCAAGGGTATTATCAAAATCTGCCGGTACAATTAAAGAAGAATCTAACACTTGTTTTCCTTCCGCAGTTTCGTTATTTACAAGTTTAGCTCCTTGTGAATAAACACAAGAAAAACTTAAGAGCAAAAACAAAAGAGCAAAAAACAGAGTTTTAAAATTCATATTAGAAATATATTAATTGGAGAATGCCATTATTTTAAACTAAAGTGAAGTTGCATAGCCAATGTTTTGGTAGCACTATAATCTTGTTGAATCAACGCCGGCTGAAAACGTACGGATAAATCAGGACTTATATCAAAGTCATACAACTGAGCATCAACATAAGCATCCACAATAGTGAGTGCATAAAAAGCAACAGATAGAATAATACTTAAATCACGATTACGATGATAGTTGTCTTGAGCATTTTTCAGACTTGCTTCCAATTCAGTAGGTCCACCGTAATCTTGAACTGTATAACCTTTTTGCAAAACTTGATAAAAACTCACAATACTAGGATTTTTATCAATATTACTCTTATAAGCAGCATCTTCCCGGTTGTATTTATACAAATCCAGATAAGCATTTTTATATGTATTGTACAAACCCGAATTCCAGGATATCATATACGCAAATCCTAAAAATCCACCATAAACAATAGGTAATTTCCAATACTTCCTGTTTAAAATTTGTCCATATCCGGGAATAATTGCACCCATCCATACTACTTTTAATGGATCCGGCTTAAAAGTTTTTAAATCTACAGTATCTTTTTGAGTAGCTTGTTTTACTAAAACGGAAACAACTTTTTGTTCAACCATCCTCCCCACAGTATCTTTTGCAATTTGATTGTTTATAGTATCACCCTGTGCCTGAATACCATTAGACATCAGTAAAATAAAAAAAACAAGTATGCTTATGTTTTTATGCACAGAAAGTCCTGTATTAAATTTTATCAATCAACTCCAATATACGTGCCATTTCGACATCATTGCTAAAAGGAATGGCAATTTTTCCTTTCCCTTCAGGTGTACACGTAAATTGCACTTTTGTACCAAAAACAGTCCTAAGTTGAGTTTGCAAATCATCAAACTCCTGAAGACTCTTAACAGGGTTTGTTTCAACTGCTTTTTGTTTTGTTTCTAAACTACCAGTTTCAATGTATAACCGAACCAGCTCTTCAACTTTTCGAACAGTATAGTCATTCAGCAAAATTAATTCATATAAATGCAACTGAATTGCAGGGTCATTTAGTCCAAGAATAGCCCGGGCATGACCCATATCTATTTTTTTGTCCTTTATTCCCATTTGAATCTCGGCAGGCAAACGTAGTAACCGCAAATAATTTGCAATAGTAGCACGTTTTTTTCCAACCCTTTCGCTGAGTCGCTCCTGAGTCAGTTTATATTCTTCCATCAAACGATAAAATGTCAAAGCAATTTCAATAGCATTTAAATCTTCACGCTGAATGTTCTCAATCAACGCCATCTCCATAACCTGCTCATCTGCAGCAGTTTTTACATAAGCTGGAATGGTCCTCAAACCAATAAGCTTTGAAGCTCTAAATCTTCGTTCACCAGCAATTATCAGATAAGTTCCATCTTCATTTTTGCGTAAAGTTATTGGTGAGATTACACCTAACTCACGAATCGATGTTGCTAGTTCTGTTAAGGCATCAGTATCAAAATGACTACGTGGCTGATTGGGATTTGCAAAAATCAATTGCATTTCCACTTCGCTAATTGATGAAGATCCTCCGGTACTAATGGTTTCGGTATCAATTAATGCACCTAAACCTCTTCCTAATCCTGTACTATTTTTTGCCATATATATTGTGAACGCAACTATTATACAATTATTTTATAAAAAACAAATCAATCAACAACTTGATCCTGATGTTTTGCAATTAATTCTGTTGCTAAATCCATATAGTTTGTTGAACCTTTGGATTCCGAATCATATAATAAAACAGGTTTACCGTGACTAGGAGCTTCACTTAAGCGGACATTACGGGTAATAACAGTTTCAAAAACCATTCCTTGAAAATGCTTTTTAACTTCTGCATAAACCTGATTTGCTAATCGCAAACGATTATCATACATAGTTAACAAGAAACCTTCAATTTCCAATGCCGGATTCAACTTGCTTTTAATTATTTTAATAGTATTCAACAGCTTACTAATTCCTTCAAGGGCGAAATATTCGCATTGCACAGGAATAATTATAGAATCTGCAGCAGTTAAAGCATTTACAGTTATCAAACCTAAAGAAGGAGAACAATCAATCAACAAATAATCATATGTCGACTTTAAAGGAGTAAGTAGGTTCTGCATCACTCGCTCACGATTATCCATATTCAACATTTCTATCTCCGCTCCAACAAGATCAATATGCGATGGTAAAATAAAAAGATTTTCAACCGCAGTCGGATGAATGGCCTGAATAGGTGGAACATTATCTATTAAACATTCATAAATTGTAAACTCAAGGGTTCGTATATCAATTCCAAGTCCTGACGAAGCATTAGCCTGTGGATCAGCATCAATCAGCAATACTTTTTTCCCAAGCGATGCTAAAGAGGCAGCTAAATTAATGGCAGTTGTAGTTTTACCAACACCCCCTTTTTGATTAGCCAACGAGATTATTTTACCCATAATTGTATAGATATGTTTTTTTGAAATGTGCTTTAATTTCTAATTTTAAACAGTCAACTAATCTAAAAATGATTCAAATTATAACACTCAAATTAATTATTGAGTCAATGTTCTGAATGCCATAATTATTAGCTTTCACTACTTAATTTTTTACTGATTGGCAAAGATAATAAAATTAATCCACCCATTCTATAAGCAATAACTTTGCAAAATATAATTAAGATTTTTTTAAGGCAACAATATGAAATTAGAATTTTGAAGTCATTTAAATTCATTTCGTTGCAAATTTGATTATCTTTGCATTATTCAATATTGCTCACGAAAACTCATTCAAAGCACTATTTTTCAACTACTTTACCTATAGTAAATTAACTTATAAAAATGAACATTCGAAATTATCGAAATATATTTCTTTTGATTTGCCTATTGGCTTGTATCCTGGTTTCTTACTTCTACTTCTTTCGCATTGATTTAACTTCCGATAAAAGATATAGCTTAGCCGAACAAACAAAAAATTTGATGTCTAAAATTGATGCCCCTTTGGAAGTTGTAGTTTACCTAGATGGAGATTTGAATCCAGGATTTCAACGATTGAAAAAATCCACATCCGAATTATTGGACGAATTGTCAGTTTATTCAAACAAAAAAATAATCGTAAAATTTGAAAATCCATCACTAGCAGATTCGCAAGAAGATCGCGAAAAAGAATATGCAGAACTACAAGCTCGCGGAATGACACCTACAGCTGTTTATGAGCGAGATAAGGAAGGAAAATCAATTCAAAAAATTATATTTCCATGGATTGAAATTAGATATAATGGAAAGAAAGTTCCGGTTTGTCTTCTTAAAAACATATTGGGTAATTCAGGGGATGAAAATTTAAATATTTCGATTGAAAACCTTGAATTTGAAATTACTGATGGCATTCGTAGAATTGTAAATACCGAAGTTTCAAAAATTGCTTTTATCGAAGGGCAAGGTGAACTATCTGAGGCAGAAACATTTGACATTAGCAAATCATTAAGCCGCTATTTTCAGATTGACCGTGGAGTACTTGGAACAAATGCAGCAGTTTTGAATAACTATAAAGTTATTATTATTGCCAAACCAACTAAACCATTCAGTGAATCAGACAAATACATTATAGACCAATACATTATGAATGGCGGTAGCGTATTGTGGTTGATTGACGGTGTACGCATTGCAAAAGAGAATTTGTCTACAATAGGGCTTTCGCCGGCAATGGATCTTGACGTGAATTTGAGTGACCAATTATTCCGTTATGGAGTTCGTATTAATCCTGTTTTATTGCAGGACGTTCAATGTGCTTCAGTCCCTGTCAATATTGCTCCCAAAAATGCAACTCCACAATTTGAACCAACACCTTGGTATTTCGCACCTCTTTTACTCGCCTCGCCAGAGCATCCGGTTACCCGAAATATAACTGAAGTTCGTTCAGAGTTTTGTTCAGGGATTGATTTAATAGGCGATAACAAGCAATTGAAATTTCAATTATTATTAGCGACTTCCAATAATACACATATAGTAGGAACACCTACAACTATCGATCTAAGTCAAAAGCTGAATGCGAATGATAAATCATATTTCAATGTTGGTTATGTTCCGGTTGCAGTTGCAATTGAAGGTATATTTGAATCTGATTTTGCAAACAGAATGACTCCTAAAGGCTTGATAAATACTTTGCCAATTTTGAAACAAAGTACAAAAACACGTCAAATAGTGGTTGCTGACGGTGATATTATTCGAAATGAGGTGAATAAGGACAGCACTACAATTCCACTGGGATTTGACAGATACATGAACCAACAATTTGGAAACAAAGAATTTGTCCAGAATGCAGTACTCTATCTTGCAGACAATGATGGTTGGATGCAACTACGTTCCAGAACATTAAAAATGAGACTGTTAAATAAAAGTCTCACTAACGAAAATAGAGTTTACTGGCAATTGGGGAATGTGCTGATTCCAATATTCTTATTATTAATTATTGGAATAGGTTATCAAGTTATTCGAAAGAAGAAGTACACAAAGTAGTTTGAGGCAGTAGAACTTTTATCACTTGGTATTACAACTGCAGGCAGCAGCACTTTTCGAATTATTCCTTCCTGAGTTTTTTGTAATTTTTTTTTTGATATCGCAACCATTGCAGTCACCACATGCAGAAGTTTCTTTAGTACGAATGTTCTTGACTACGGCATATATTGAATATGCGATAGCAGCAACTACAATTATAATGGTAAATATATTTTGAAGCATTTTCTTTTTATTTGTAATTAGTAAAATATCATTTCTACTGTGATTATATAAACAAACTTCCTATCTGAAATGTTGCAAACGCTATAATCCAGGCAATCGCAGTAGTGTACACCATTGTAAAGACTGCCCAACCCCAGCTCGATTCCTTTTTAATTGCTGCAATTACAGCCACACAAGGGAAATAAATTAACACGAAAAGCATAAAAGAAAAACTTGTCAAAGGTGTAAATACTTTTTGACCTTTGTTAATGCCACTGTTATGAGTTTGAGCTATTAATTCCTCTTTCAATGACGCTGAATTTTTTCCATCTTTCATATCGGCCTGATAAAGAATTCCCATTGTGCTAACTACAATTTCTTTGGCAGCTAATCCGGTAATGATACTCACTCCCATCTTCCAGTCGAAACCTAATGGCCTGATTACAGGCTCAATCGCATGTCCAAGTTGACCAATATACGATTTTTCCTGACGTTCGGATTCTTTCTTCATCTCAAGAAATCTTACATTTTCATCCTTTTGGTTGGCAGCTAGTTTACTGTCAGATTGTACATTTTTAATTTGCTCATCAAAGTTGGAAGTATAAGTTATATGACGTGGAAAATAGCCCAAAGCCCAAATCAAAATGGAAGCTAGCAGAATTACATTTCCCATTTTTTTTAAGTATTGTTGCCCTTTATGCCACATGTGTATACTTGTATTTTTCATTGTAGGTATACGATATGGTGGTAACTCCATAACAAAAGGAACTTCCTTTTTGGCAAAAGCGATTCGTTTCATTATCAATGCAGTGAATATAGCTAAAGCAATTCCAATCAGATAAATAGAGAATAAAACCAAACCTTGATTAGCTGGAAAAATTGCAGAAATCAACAACACATACACAGGTAAACGAGCGCTGCAGGACATGAATGGAGTAATTATCATTGTCAGAATTCTATCCTTTTTGTTATCCAAGGTTCGAGTTGCCATAATAGCAGGAACATTACAACCAAATCCCATAACTAAAGGAATAAATGATTTTCCATGCAAGCCAATTTTGTGCATCAATTTATCCATTATAAATGAAGCACGAGCCATGTAACCTGTGTCTTCCATCAATGAAATGAAGAAAAACAATATTAATATATTCGGCAAAAAAACAATAACGCCTCCAACTCCACCTATTATTCCATCGACCAACAAATCACGCATTGGTCCTAGCGGCATAGTATTTTGAATCCAAACACTCAATAATCCAACTCCGGAATGTATCCACTCCATAGGATAGCTCCCCAGAGTAAATGTGGCCTGAAACATTAACCACATAAAAAAGAGGAAAATTGGAAACCCTAGAAATTTATGCGTCAGCAAATCATCCAATTCACGTTTACTTTCCCTTTTATCCTTTTTAAGTTCCACGTAAGTTTCTTTCAAAGCACCATCAATAAATCCATATTTTGCATCGGTTATGATAGTTTCAGAACGCTCTCCATATTCTTTTTCAAGCTGAGTGATAGTTTGATTAGCAACGGTTTTTATTTGTTCGAAGTTGCTAAATTTTTCTAACTGTGCAAGCGTAATTTTATCTGTTTCCAGTAATTTAATTGCCACATACCGAGATGATAATTTATCTGTTATTGCCGGATTTTTCCAAATTACATCTTGAATATCTTTTATAGCATTTTCAATTAATGACCCATAATTAATATGAATGTGCCTCACACTTGGATCTCGATCTTCATAAACGTCAATCAGTTTATCGAATAACTCTTCCACTCCTTTTCCTTTGGAAGCAACCGTAGGAATAATCGGGATTCCGATCATTTCACCTAAATCATTATAGTCAAATTGAACCCCTTTCTTTTCCAACTCATCATACATATTCAAAGCAATTACAACCTTGATATTCATATCAATAAGTTGTGTCGTTAAGAACATATTACGGAGCAGATTTGAAGAGTCAATTACGTTCACCACAATATCCGGCATTTTTTCTGTAATATGCATCCGCACATAAAGTTCTTCGGGAGAATACTCAGTTATGGAATAAGTTCCTGGTAAATCTACAATTTTGAACGTATAACCATTCCTTTTCATTTCAGCTTCCTTAGCATCCACGGTTACACCACTATAATTTCCTACACGCTCATGCGAACCTGAAGCAAAATTGAATAATGTGGTTTTTCCACAATTAGGATTACCAACCAACGCCACATTGATAATTTTTCCCTTTTCCAGCACCGAAACTTTAAGTGACTCTTCGTCGATAGTTCCTTCAAATTTAATATCAGACAGGCTTGCAGCATCTTCAATCGACACAACTTCCACAAGTTCAGCCTCACTTCTTCGGAGCGACACATTATAGCCCATAATAACATATTCCACAGGATCTTGCAAAGGCGCATTTTTGATAACCCGAACTTTTTGTCCTTTTACAAAGCCCATCTCAGTAATGCGTTTGCGAAACGCACCATGCCCGAGAACCTTAGTGATTATTGCTTCATCACCTGTTTTTATATCGGAGAGATATGTATTTTTTGTTATCATATCAATGTCAAATTATACGAATAAAGTTCCTTTCTCAACTCTGAAAGGAATGTAATAAATTAAATACTCACACCCAATCGAACAAATCCAACCAAAGCATTTTTTTCTTATTGAAAATAAAGCCCAAATTTACATGTTCCCACTCTTCCTTTTAGCAAAATTTTCTTTATTTCAAATTCAGTTACAGCCAGATAACCTTGTTTTTGCCAAGATTCAAGTGTATATTAAAAGAATTGGTTTTTAAGTCATTAGGCATTCCATCAAACACAGCCAGTTGTAATGCACAGGTTTTTGAAACTATATATTTCAAATTCACTCCTAAAGCTGTTAGTGGAAATATCGGAGTTGGCGTATTGCCAGAAATACTTGACTGTATTCTAAACGAACTATTCGTAAACAATCCACCGCATTCACTATTTGCAAAATTAGCATTTAAATCCTGTAAACCGAGAGTTAAAGAAAACTTTTCGATGGCTTGTTTATACCACATTTCATACAAGAAAGTTTTATTTCCAACTTCGATATTGGATATTCCTTGAAAATCACCTACTAAAGTTGATGATGGTTTTCCTCCAGGAATATTCCCACTATCTATAAATGGATTATTTTCTACAAAGGTACAAGTATAAAACCATCCATTGTATCACCATTAATACTGAAAAACACTTAAATAGATAGCAACAAATAGGTATAAATCAGATTTGAATAAATATCACATATTCTTTGACAGTTCATCAATTTCAATCAACTTATTCATAATGGCATAAACTGTAAGGCCGGCTGTGCTATGAATTTCCAGTTTTCGGGCGATATTCCGTCTATGCGATATCACAGTATGTGTCGAAAGGAATAGAGCCAATGCAATATCCTTATTTGTAAGTCCCTTCACTACACATGTGATTATTTCTTTTTCACGTGTGCTCAATGTATTTGGGTCATCAAATTTTGTTTTCAATGGCGATTCAAAGAGTTTGTCAAACTTTTCTTTTAATTGATCCACGCTATCATAAAGACTTATCGTTTCGTCATAGTTTCTCAATAAATTTGAATCAACAGCTGAATTGACTAATGCTATGCACTTTAATTTTTGATTTGAAGTTTCAGCTTTAAACTTTGCGATGTCAAAATAGCCCCAAAAAACAGGATTTATTATTAAAATATCCGGCTTCTGTGGACTTAAATAGTGATTTAAAGAATCCATTGTCGTAAATTCAACCGGCTGTATTCTGTATCCCGAAATCCGTTTCAAAGCAACAGAAATACCGCTTCTAATAATAACAGAAGGCTCTGCAATTGCAATTTTGAGCAAATCTATGTTCATCTTTCTGCATTATTTTTTCGTTCAATAGCTTCAATAGCCGGCACAAAGAGATAATCCTCCACCCTATTGTGTGAAGCAATATCAATTTCGCAGGAAAGTATATCGAATAAAACTTCCGTTAACAAATGATTTCCCTCTTTAGCGGGATAATACTTAATCAACAAATTCTTTAGCTCCTCAAGTTTCGAATCAATCTCGTTATGACGGGAATGAAACACGGAAATTTTGTATTTTGCATTCTTCTGTCCGTTTTGCAACTGCAATGCGTACGGAAATACAGTTTTATCTTCATACTCCATGTGCTTTTGGACTTCAGACACATATTCATCGAAAAATTTCATGAAAATAATATCGTAAGGAATATTCTGATCAGCCACGTTAACTGCTTCTAGCAATTTCTTCCGAATGGCAGGCAGTTTAAATCCAAGAAAATAACTGTGTGCATTTCTCAAATAATTAACAATAGCTTCAATTGAGATATCTTCATTAGTGTTTGCTATTGCAAAATTTCCTTCAGACAGAAAATTAACTACCGCTAAAAAAGTATAGCAATCAATGTCATTGGTATCACAAACTTCCTTAACTGTTTTATCACCAAATCCAAGCGATAATCCAAAACGGCTAATTACCAAAAGTAATGAATGATCTTCTTTGATCAAATCACTCATTTTTTCATCAAATGTAAATTTTTGTTGTTTTTGCATTTTTTTATTTGATAAGATTTCAAAAACGAAAAAGCTAAAGTTTGAAAAAGCATTCAACACAGTCAAACATCACAATTATCCTAGATTATAACAATTAGAAACCAAAGAGGTTTCTAAGAGATTTTACTTATTAATTCAATAAAACAAATGATTAATTCGCGAAAACAAATGATTAATTCGCGTTAAATACGACTAAATAAATGTAGCCGCAAAGATACTTATTTATAATGATTCTAAAGACTGAAATGCTATAAAAAATTAAAAAATCATCATATTCAAATAAAACAGGCAGACGAAATTCGGCTGCCTGTTTTTGTTTTAAAGAAATTTAAATGCTTTACAAAGTTACACCCGATTTCCAAATAGCAATTTCACGGTAATTTTTCCTTTCATTATTTACCAATTCACCATTTGCAACTTTGATGATATATTCCACAAAACTCTCATGAGTTTCATCCATTGTTTTATTTTCGAGCACAACCCCTGCATTGAAATCAATCCAACCCGGCTTATTTTTTGCCAAATCAGAGTTAGTCGAAATCTTCATCGTAGGAACGAACGAACCAAATGGAGTACCGCGCCCAGTTGTAAAAAGTACAATTTGACAACCCGAAGAGCCAAGAGCTGTAGCAGCCACCAAATCATTTCCAAATACTTTCATAAAGATAATGCATTTATTTTAAGTATATTAGCACATATTCAACAACAGATTTTCCACATTTCTGAGTACAACCCATTGATTTTTATTCCAAAGTTGATATGCCGTCTGCGTTATTACCCGGCGATGGATTTTCGTAAACAGGTTGCTCATTTTTAATGAAATACTTGTTGAAATCATTAAAAAAATTAACTGTTTTATCAAACAATATAGAATTTTCGCAACGATTCATCTGAATTGTTTAAGCACCAAACATTTCAGTCACTTCAGTAAAGTCATTGTTTACCTTAGAACTTCATATCTTGTACCTTCAACCCAATATTACCTTTCACATTGGCTTGAATTCTAACAGCACCAGGAACAAGACTTAAATCAATTACTGCAATATCGGTTAACTTTCCTTGAATCGAAACTCCATCCACGATATTATAATTACTAAGCATCTGATTTACATCTGATTTCATTTTGTCCAGAATAGCTTTTATAGGATAGGTAAGATACGGATTTATCTTTTTCAAGATCATACCATGCAACATCCAACTTGCCGACTTCACCAACGCATTAGAAGTTTTAACATCAAATGTTGGCTCAGTAATTTCTACTGCCAACTTTTCAGGATTATAAACCATGTTACCTGTAAAATAAATTCTCCCTTTAAAAGAGCCTATTACATCAGCCTCAAAAACAGCTTTACCTTCCCTTCCAAAAATAGATAAATCAGTAATTGTTAACGTTTTTTCACCTTCTGAAAATGGCTTATTCAACAATTGTTTTTTTGCCATTTCTGATATTTTGTTAAAAGTAACATCGGAACCTACATTTAGATTAAATTGCTGAGCAGGATGATTTACATACTTAAATGGAGGCAAAGCAACTGGTGAATTAGCTGCAGGTTGTGCACCCATAAACGATTCTATTTGGGCATAAAGTGATACTGACAAATTCAGTTTATTATTGGTAGTAGTAAAAGGTGAAACATAAACATCTTTTGGCGAAATACGTATCCATAAATCATTTTCATCACTTACTTTTCTAGGCTTCTGAACCTCTATCCATGCCTGACCAACATATTTTTTCAAATCGATAGTCTCAGCCAAAGTTTTGTCAATCTGAGCTGAAATTATCCTGTCACATTGAGACAAAGCCAAGCTCGCCACAGGAGTAACCGGCACGGTCACTCCAACCATATTTAGCTTCGGAGTTTCAATCCACTCATAACCAGAACTTGCAGTTTTGGAAACCAACTTCCAGTTTTTATCAATGCTTAAAGTCGTTTTATATGTCAGAGCTATACTTCCGTTTGCTTCATACTGATCTCCAACGGTAAAACCAAACTTCTCAACTTTCCATGCAAATCGGGTCCAAACCTTAAGTGGCACTCGATATTCAATCACATTATTATTTATTGAGAATGTAAAGTTTTGTGCTTTCCATACCTTCACAGATAAATCTTTATTCGAAATATTAGATCCTTCATATATAAGCCCATTCATTTTTTTATTTATTGAAGCCTCCAATTTTTTCACATCAATTTCGACTTGTAATGGAAGCTCGGAGGTTGCTATAGACATATTTGAAGGTAAATATGATTCTTTTGGCTTTTCAATTTGCATAGTTTTACACGAAGTAAACATTACTCCAATGAATGCAATTGAACAGAGAATAATTTGTTTTTTCACTTTAGTTGATTTTAATAATACGTGGAACAATTTTATGGCAAAATTAACTAATTATATTGAGAAAATAATCCTTTTCGAGTATTTTACATCAGAAATAACCTTTATACGCAAAATATTAAATTTTATAAACAACATCAGAAAAGCCCGTTTAAACAAATTTAAACAGGCTTTTTAATAAATATAATTTCAATTATTTCAATAGTGCAAATTCAATCACTTCCATTATGTCATTTACAAAATGGAATTTAAGTCCTTTCAAGTACACAGGTTTAATCTCATCGATGTCTTTCTGATTGTCAGCACAAAGAATTATATCAGTTATTCCAGCACGTTTTGCAGCCAAGATTTTTTCTTTAATCCCGCCAACAGGAAGAACTTTCCCTCGAAGTGTAATCTCACCTGTCATTGCCAGATTTTTTCTCACCTTCCGTTTTGTAAACGCTGAAACTAAAGCTGTAGTCATGGTAATACCAGCCGAAGGTCCGTCTTTCGGAATAGCACCTTCCGGCACATGAATATGCACATTCCAATCTTCAAAAAGCTGACTATCAATACTAAGAGTATCTGCATGAGATTTAATATATTCCAGAGCCAACATAGCCGACTCCTTCATCACTTCTCCTAAATTTCCTGTAAGAGTCAAGCGGGGCGATTTACTTTTGCTCAAACTGGACTCAATGAAAAGAATTTCACCACCAACCTGAGTCCAGGCCAAACCGGTCACTACTCCTGTATAATCATTTCCCTGATATTTATCACGGCTATATCTCGAAGCACCAAGATACGTTTTTAAATCTTCAGTAGACACTTCTACATTATACTTTTCGTTTGTTGCTACACGCTTAGCAACTTTTCTCATCACACCGGCAATCTGTCTGTTAAGTTCTCTCACACCTGATTCACGGGTGTAAGATTCTATCAACTGATTAACAACCTGTTTTGACAAAATCAAATCAGTTTCTTTCAAACCATGATTCTCCAATTCGTTAGCGACAAGATGTCGTAAAGCAATTTCAACTTTTTCTTCTTGGGTATAACCACTGACTTCTATCAATTCCATTCTATCAAGTAATGGACGCGGGATTGTACTTAAATTATTTGCAGTTGCAATAAATAACACTTTTGACAAATCAAAGTCTACATCCAAATAGTTGTCATGAAAAGCAGTATTTTGTTCCGGATCAAGAACTTCTAACAATGCTGAAGAAGGATCACCTTTATAGTCTGTAGTAATTTTATCAATTTCATCCAACACAAAAACCGGATTAGCCGATTCAGCTTTTTGTATATTTTGCATAATTCTACCGGGCAAAGCACCAATGTATGTCCGGCGATGACCCCGTATTTCAGCTTCATCGTGCAAACCACCTAAAGAAACACGCACATATTTTCGGCTTAAAGCTTTAGCAATCGATTTCCCCAATGAAGTTTTGCCAACTCCCGGAGGGCCATATAAGCAAATAATAGGAGATTTCATATCACCTTTCAATTTCAGCACAGCCAAATGCTCCAGGATACGATCTTTCACGGTATCCATGCCAAAATGATCTTTATTAAGCACTTTTTGGGCATTTTTCAGATTGAAATTATCCTTAGTAAATTCATTCCATGGCAGTTCCAACATGGTTTCAATATAATTCAGTTGAGTTGAATAATCAGGAGAATGTTGACTCATTCGTTCCAGTTTTTTCAACTCTTTATCAAATACTTTTGCAGTAGAATCGTTCCATTTCTTATTATTAGCACGATTTCTAAAATCAGCAACATCTTGTTCTACTGAACCACCACCAAGTTCATTTTGAATGGTTTTCATCTGCTGTTGAAGAAAGTACTCACGCTGTTGTTGATCAATTCCTTCTTTTGCTTTATTTTGAATCGACATTTTAATCTCAAGCAATTGAGATTCTTTATTGAGTAACTCGAGCAACTGATAACCACGGATCATGATTTCATCAATCTCGAGTAGACGTTGTTTCTCTTTTACGTTTAACCCAAAATTTACACAAACATAATTAATAAGAAAAACAGGATTCTCGATATTTCTTATTGCAAAAGCCATTTCGGGAGATATGGCTCCAGACTCATTGATTATATTGATAGATAAATCTTTAATTGTAGAAACTAATGCTAAAAATGAACCTTCAGTAGGATCCGGCATAATATCATCAATTAAATTCACTTTAGCTTTCATGTAAGGTTTCATTGTTTCCAATTCGCCTATATGAAATCGACGTTTACCTTCTAAAATAACTGTGGTAGAGTTATCAGGCATTTCAAGGATTCTAACAATACTAGCAACAGTCCCTGTAGGGAAAAGTTGATCAATAGTTGGGTCATCGAGCTTTTTATCAATTTGAGAACATACACCTATTGGGAGATCATTCTCATGAGCGGCCCTGATTAATTTTAATGATTTAGAACGTGCAACCGAAACGGGGAGTAAAACGCCTGGATAAAGCACCATATTGCGCAAAGGTAAAATGGGGAGAACATCACCGGAATTAATAGATAAATCGTACGAACGTTCATCTAACGAAATAATTGGAAATATATCGGATGAACCTAACATATCATCAGAAAAAAATTTATCAAATGGATTACTCATTATAAATAATATATTTTACTGCCATTATGGCACAAAGAAATTTTATTAATATTAAAATGCAAATACCTTCGTGCATAATGTTATAATTAGCAATAATATAACAGTAGTCACATTCTTTACAATAAATACTTTTCAATTGTTATGCCAAAAAAAGACACTGACAATATTCACTTATAATTGAAAATATCTCAAGACTAAATAAAATTAGATATAAAATATAAATCAATCATATAAATTAGGGAAATCCTTTAAAATTTTGACCAAAAGATTTAGCGGTCATTTGTTCAACCTTAATCTTCCACACTTTTACATTCATCAATGCCGGTTTTGAATATTTAAATGGCCGCTCAGTATAGTTTTTCATTGTAAGATTCAAAGCTTTTACTTTTTCTTCCAGATTATCAATAAAAGTAACAGAACCTTTACAGACAACACTTTTTGCAAGCATACTATAACTACATGCAACATCAGGATGCTGATAAACTAATTTTCGCTCTGAGCAAAATGTAACACAAACCCTATTGTTTTGCTCCAACAGTTCTAAATGCTTTCCTTCTGGCCCTGAATGCAAAATTATTTCTTCATCGAAATAACCAAAATTCATTGGAATCACATACGGCGTTCCATCCAACTCAGTAATTCCCAAAAAACATACATCACATTGATTTATAATATCTTCTATTTCTACTTTTTCAGTTATTATACTTGTTCTCATATTTTTTTTAAATTAATATACAAAAGTAAGAAAATTTGTACAAACTGTATTAAAACAGATTCTATAATTCGAGATTAAACTCTTTAATTTCGGCAAACATTTTTGTTATTGAGCAAAGAAACAATATCTTTGTCATATATACTTAATCAATTTACAAAATGGTAAAATTACTTTTCACTTTTAATAATGATAAGTCTTTCACAAATGCCCAAGTAGAAAATATAGTCGGCAAATGAAAAAGTATCGATGACAAAGATGGAAGTACAAAATCTATAGTTCTTATTTTCAAAGCAAACAACGGAAAATTTTACGTAATGATTGAACACCTTTTTAAGACGTCAGGTAAAACTTGTTCTGAATGTGAAGGCAGCAATAAAAATCAGCCAATCTTAGGAATGGTTATTATAAATGATTTGATTGAGAAAGAAGGAAAACTTACAGGTGAAACTATTCTCGATCCCAAAAATGGCAAAATTTACAAATGCAACATAAGCCTTGATATAAGTGGCGAGAAATTAAATGTATGTGGCTCGCTGGATAAAGGCGGTTGGATTGCCAGATCTCAAACTTGGATTAGAGCAAAAAAAACATAAATAACTATATATCTGATATATAACACACAGATAAAACTAGGCCAAAAATATATTAAGTTATTGTTTCTTAATCATCAGAAAAACACACGAAAATATGTTGTACAACATAAATAAATCCTTACTTTTGTACTGTGTTTTTCATGGTATTAGATTTAAGGTTAATTTAAAGATTGGGTTGTCGTGAGACAACCTTTCTTGTTTTAATCAAGTCACAATTTAAATTCAATTAAAAAAAATAGAAGATGGAAATAAGAAATTCATTACCACTTTCAATTGTAAAATAATAAACATTTTATTATCTTTGCTCAAACAAGTAAATTTGAACAAAAAAAGTCAAACACAATGTCGAATACAAAAAAAATGCTCATCGAAGTTGCACGAAAACTTTTTGCCGAAAATGGCAAAAAAAATGTAACCATGAATGACATTGCTGAAGCATCAAAAAAAGGAAGACGGACGCTTTACACCTATTTTAACAACAAAGAAGATATTTACAAAGCTGTAATCGACAAAGAACTAGACACAATATTGGAAAGATTGGCTGTAGTTTCTGTTCAAAAAGCAGAACCAGACGTAAAACTCACAAATCATATTATGACACATTTGGATGCTGTAAAAGATGTCGTGAATAGAAATGGATCTCTAAGAGCAGACTTTTTTCATGACATATACGAAGTAGAAAGAAAGCGACGTAAAATTGATGTAAAAGAAATTGCATTAATTCAACAAATAATCTTAGAAGGCATAGAAAAAGATATTTTCAAAAAAATGGATATTGAATTATCTTCAATTATTATTTTCTATGCAATAAAAGGGCTTGAAGTTCCGTACATTCGTCAAAATATTAGCACTGAGTTTGAGAAAAACAAAAATAGTATCGTTGAGTTTATATTTATGGGTATAAAAAAGAAGCGATTTTAATGACTATTGTGGTTGAATTTTGGAGAGGAATTATCCTTAATTTAAATTTTCTTTCTTTAGAGCAGATGGTTGATTATAAATAATTTCACGCAACCTACAATTGCAAGCACATTTTCCAGTTTCAAGCAGACCACTCCTCCTAAGCAAATCGAATTCAATTTTGAAATTATCAGTAAAAATACCAGATTCTAAGTTTTCTTCCACTTGTTGTTGCGTCCACCATTTCAACTGAATTTTCTGAATGGAATTAATTTTAATTTCAGCTTGTTGGCAACCTACAAACAAAAATGCATAATGCTTTTCCTTTTCAACTTCCAAAGTATAATTCGCTAAATGCATATATTTAAAATCCACCAACGAATATCTTGTTACAGCAGTTCTATCTACACATTGTTCAATAGTTTCACCAATTTTTACATGATTCGTAATAATTGTATCCCACAACCCCGGATTCACAAAATCATCCTCTGACCCTTTTTGCATTAGTATCATTGCTTTTTCTATAATAAGAACTCTAACAATAGGATGCATATACTTTTTATCATCGTTTAAACTAGTCAGATGATGTGTGCTACCAATAATTTTACCTTGGCTGGTTACAATTGGCCACCATTCTTCTTTTAATAACTTTGAGCGTATTATTTTCACCCTAAGAACTTCATATACTACAAAGAAAATTATCACACCAAAATAGAGATACTGAAGCATCGTTTGAAAAGGCAATGCATCATTAACAACAAATTGAAATAGAAGAAAAGCAGTGACATAAGATATCAATATTAAGAAAAAAGCCAAAATCACTTTATATAATTCCTCAAAATTGTTAGTGATTGGAATTAAGTTAGAAACTATGTTTTGGAAAATAATTTTAATCTTTTTGCGAAAAAGTAGAAATATCAACAAGAATGGTAGGATTGCAAGCTCACAAGCAATATTATGATTTATATACGGAACATTAAAAAATATCTCCAAACTTGCAATTATACTTACTATAATAAACATTAGGGTAAAAACTAAATGCCAGTTGAATATTCTGCTGTATTTAAAATACACATAAAACAACAAAACAAACGCTACTGGAAAAGATATCTTCCAGGCAACGCTCATTCCGTAAAAATCATCCACAACTAAGAAAATTATTAGTGGTAAAAAGTGAAGGATCGGATTAAAAAAAGATTCTCTAATTTGCTTTCTCAGCTTTTCCATATTCATTAAACTATATCATCGTGCTTGTAACAACCTTACATCGAATATAGTTTGTCTAAGTGCTAAAAAACCACAACTATTGACTAAAAGGTCATCATGCGGCTCACATACTTACCAATAATATCGAATTCAATATTAACTACAGAACCAACTTTAAACTGTTGAAAATT
>Ga0209123_1000612_pt1 | contig 43260 bp, 39 predicted proteins | sample BarGraIncu00431A_FD_184500 | JGI IMG/M metagenome (GOLD analysis project Ga0209123, IMG submission 184500) | Arctic peat soil microbial communities from Barrow, Alaska, USA - Barrow Graham LP Incubations 004-31A (SPAdes) (version 2) | ecosystem: Environmental > Terrestrial > Soil > Wetlands >...
ACCATCCACAAGCAGAATATCATGAAGGGTGTTCTGGAATTTGGACAATAAAGTGTGATATTGCACTTCCTTGTGCTACTCAGAATGAAATAGATGAATTATCAGCGAAAACTCTTGTGGCAAATGGATGTATTGCAGTTGGAGAAGGTGCAAATATGCCATCAACACCAGAAGCAATTGAGGTATTCTTAAACAATAAAATTCTTTTTGGACCTGCCAAAGCAGTAAATGCAGGTGGAGTTGCTACATCAGCTCTTGAAATGTCGCAAAACAGCATGAGATATCAATGGACATTTGAAGAAGTAGATGCCCAGTTGAAGACTATAATGGTAGATATTTATGAAAAGGTAAGTAATGCAGCAAAAGAATATGGATTTGAAGGTAATTTAATTGCTGGTGCCAATATCGCTGGATTCCTTAAAGTTGCAGATTCTATGTATTCCGAAGGGATAGCTCAGTAGAATTGAATGTCTGAAAATGTTGGTACTTGAATATTTTTCGATATTAATATATAATGTCCCTATAATAGTAAATTAATATTAGTGAATCACTTTTGGTGTGTTACTGGTAATGCAGGCAAGGCCTTTTCTAATGATATCGTGTATATCTTAGAATAGGTCTTTTTTATATTGTTTTGCTGATAGTGCTAAGGGGAAACTAATAAAAATACATACACTATGGAGGTAAAAAAATGAAAAATAAAGGATTTCCAGAAGATTTTTTATGGGGTGGCGCTATTGCTGCAAATCAGGCAGAGGGGGCATATTTAGAAGATGGAAAGGGTTTAAGTATAGCGGATATACTTCCAGTGGGAGCAGATAGATTTAAGAATATTGAATTAGAAATAAATAAGGGAACAAATTATCCATCGCATCAAGGAATAGACTTTTATCATTCATTCAAAGAAGATATTAAAATATTATCTGAAATGGGTCTGAAATGTTTTAGAACATCAATCGCTTGGTCTAGAATCTTTCCTAGAGGCGATGAGGAAGAGCCAAACGAAGCAGGTTTAAAATATTATGATGATTTGTTTGATACTTTATTAAAATATGGTATGAAACCAGTAATTACACTTTCACATTTTGAGACCCCTCTTTATTTAGTGAAAGAATTAGGTGGATGGACAAATAGAAAACTAGTAGGATATTTTGAGAAGTATTGCACAGTAGTTTTTAATAGATACAAAGATAAGGTAAAGTACTGGATGACATTTAATGAAATTAACCATGCACACACAATGCCATTTCTAGCAGCTGGAATTATGGTAAAGGAAGATGATACAAAACTACAAATGATTTATCAAGCAAGTCATAACATGTTTGTGGCTAGTTCACTTGCAGTAAAACTTTGTCATGAGATAATACCTCAGTCTAAAATAGGATGTATGCTATCGTTGAGTCCAATATATCCTCATACCTGCAAACCAGAGGATGTATTTGAATCTTATCAATTAAGAAGACGGTCCTTATTTTATAGTGATGTAATGATGAGAGGAGCTTATCCTAACTATTTTGATAGAATTATAGAAGAAAATAATATTAAAATTCAAATGGAAGAAGATGATTTACAGTTATTAAAGGATTATCCATGTGATTATTTAGGATTTAGTTATTATAGAAGTTCTACACATAAAGCAGGTATGAAAATATTAGGCAATACAGGTGGAATCATGGGTGAGATGAGTCCATATTTAAGAAAAACACAATGGGGATGGCCTATTGATCCATTAGGATTAAGGTACGTTTGTAATGAATTATATGATCGTTATCAAAAACCTTTATTTATTGTCGAAAATGGAATTGGTACAAATGATGCTATCAATGAAGATGGTTCAATTATTGATGATGAACGGATTCAATATTTAAAAGATCACATTATCGAAATTCAAGAATCAATTAAGGATGGTGTAGATTTAATGGGGTATACTTGGTGGGGACCTATTGATATTGTTAGTGCAGGTACAGGAGAAATGAAAAAGAGATATGGATTTGTATATGTAGATAAAAACAATGATGGCACTGGAACATTAAAAAGATATAAGAAGAAATCATTTGACTGGTATAAAAAAGTAATTGAAACTAATGGTAAAGACTTGGAAATATAATATGACTAGTAAATAAGGTTATGTAAATGTGAAAAAGCACTTGTATTTATTTTGGAATCAATATACAATGTAAACGAAATGATAATTAAATATAAGTGAATTATTTATAAATAAATCACTTTTGGTGTGTTACTGGTAATGCAGGCAAGGCCTATTCTAAAAGATATTGTATATCTCTTAGGATGGGTCTTTTTTATTTTTATTATACTAAGGAGAATAAGAGAGGAGCAAATTGTATGAAATATGATCAATTATCAAAAAGTATTATTGCTTTAGTTGGGGGAGAAAAGAATATATTAAGCCTCTATCACTGTATGACAAGGTTAAGATTTAAATTAAAAGATATGAATAAAGCAAATAAAAAAGAGCTGGGAGCTATTGATGGTGTAATTAGCGTTATTGAAAGTAATGGTCAATTACAAGTTGTAATTGGAAATCAAGTTGAAGATGTGTTTAAAAGTATTATGAGCATTTATAACATTCAAGGTGCATCTAGTCAGAAACAAGATGGTCAAATGAAAAAAGGAAATATTGTTGCAAAATTATTTAATGTTATGTCATCAGTATTCACTCCAATTATCCCAATATTAGCTGGGTCAGGTATGTTAAAGGCATTATTAGTTATACTAACAACTTATGCGGGCATGGATAAGTTAAGCAGTACTTATAAAATTTTAGCTTCATCGGGTAATGCTGTATTTTATTTCTTTCCAATTTTTATTGCTTTTTCAGCGGCTAAAACTTTTGGAGTAAATCAATATATATCGGCAGCAATAATGGGAGCATTACTTGAACCTAATTTTACTTCTTTAATGAAAGCCACAGGTGATGTAACACATTTTCTTAATGTTCCAGTTGTATTAATGTCTTATACTTCAACAGTTATTCCAGCCATTTTAGTAATATGGATTTACTCTTATTTAGAAAAGTTCTTAAAAAAAGTAATTCCAAAGAACATAGAACTATTTACGATATCATTTATTTCAATTTTGATTATGGTACCACTTACAGCAACAGTAATCGGACCACTTGGTGTTAGTCTAGGTAATGGGCTTGGTAGTATTATCTCTTTCATGAGTGATAAGAGTGGATTTTTAACAGGTGCTATCATAGGCGGAGGTTGGACATTCTTAGTTATGTTTGGTATCCACTGGGGAGTTGTTCCAATTATGCTTAACAATCTCGCATTATATGGATTCGATACAATTCGTCCGGCTATTGCAACTGCAACATTTGCGCAAGCAGGTGCAGCATTTGGTGTATTCTTAAAATCAAGAGATAAGAAGACAAAATCTTTTGCAATTTCAGCAATGTTGCCAGCTCTTTTGGGTGGTATTACAGAGCCAATAGTATATGGTATTTCTGTGAAGTACAAAAAACCAATGTATGCAGCAGTTATAAGTGGGGCGCTTGCCGGTGGATTTGTAGGTGCAATGAAGACAACAGTTATGGTATATGTTTTCCCAGCGTTAACTACATTGCCAGCATTTATGACTAATACTTTTATGTATTATATTATTGGTATTACAGTAGCCTTTTTCTTAACATCAGCACTAACTTATGTCTTCGGTATAGATGAAGAAAAAGAAACAGCTGTTAATGAAGTCGTAGTAGAAAATAAACAAAATGCAAGGTCTCAAATACGTGATGGAATTCAGCAATATGAAATTATGGTGCCTGTTAATGGAACAGCGATTGCACTTGCAAATGTAAATGATTCTGTTTTTTCAACAGGTGCTATAGGAAAAGGAATGGCGATTATTCCAACTGAAGGAAAAGTATTTGCACCAGTTGATGGTGTAGTAACAGCGTTATTTCCTACCAAGCACGCAATAGGAATAATTGCTAATGATGGAACTGAAATTATGATTCATGTTGGAATAGATACTGTTCGTTTAGAAGGAAAATTCTTTGAAGCAAAAATTAAGCAAGGAGATGAAGTTAAAAAAGGACAATTGATATTAAATTTTGAAATGGATAAAATTAAAGAAGCTGGTTATGATGTTACGACAATGGTTATTGTTACAAATAGCGAAAAATATTTAGATGTATTGGAAACAGAAGAAACAGTAGTAACAAAAGATCAGGTGTTAATCACAGCAATTAAATAATTATGAATAAGCCCTTATGGGCTTTGTTCATATCAACTAATATTTTGATTGAAAGGAGTAATAATATGAACACAAGAAAAAGTAATTTTCCAGAGGGCTTTTTATGGGGAGGTGCTACTGCAGCAAACCAGGTAGAGGGAGCCTGTAATATAGGAGGCAAAGGATTATCTGTAGCAGATATGGCTATTTTTAATGACCGTTTGGAAAGAAAAGATTATGTTGGTCACAATAAAATGTCTAGTAAGCAAATCGAGGAGGGAATGGACTTAGCATCAGATAAAAACTATGCTAAAAGAAGAGGAATTGATTTTTATCACAGATACAAAGGGGATTTAGCTTTATTTGCAGAAATGGGATTTAAAACTCTACGAGTTTCTATTGCATGGACACGTATATTTCCAACTGGTATAGAAAAAGAACCAAATGAAGAAGGATTAAAGTTTTATGAGGATCTATTTATGGAAATGCATAAAAACAACATCGAACCCTTAGTAACTCTTTCTCACTATGAAATGCCAATATTTTTAGTGAATAACTATAATGGATGGCTTGGAAGAGAAGTTATCGATTGTTTTGTAAAATATGCTAAAGTAGTATTTGCGCGTTATAAACATTTGGTGAAATATTGGCTTACTTTTAACGAAATAGACAGTATTATAAGGCATCCATTCGGAACAGCTGGGATAGTAATGGACAGATATAAGAAAGAAGAATTAGAAGGAGTTATTTATCAAGCATTGCATCACCAATTTGTAGCTAGTGCATTAGCAGTTAAGTATTGTCACGAAATAGTTACCGGTGCAAAAATTGGATGTATGCTAACTAGAACTTTAACTTATCCAGCAACACCTAATCCTGAAGATGCATTACTTGCGCAAAAGGATAACCGTATGAATTATTTTTTCTCTGACGTACAAATATTTGGAGAATATCCATTGTTTATAAAATCAATACTTCAAGAAAAGGGAATTAAAATTGTAAAGTTTGAAGGTGATGACGAAATATTAAAACAGCACCCTGTTGACTTTTTATCATTTAGCTATTATATGTCTTTAGTATCTAGTGTTAATGCAGATAAAATGGAGAAAGTTGGAGGAAATCTTACAGCTGGTGTAAAAAACCCATATTTAAAGACAACTGGTTGGGATTGGCAAATTGATCCTATAGGACTTAGAATTGCAATTAATGATATGTATGATAGGTATCGTATCCCTCTGTTTTGTGTTGAAAGTGGTATAGGTGCAGATGATATAGTAGAAGAAGATGGAAGCATAAATGATGATTACAGAATTGCATATTTTAAAGCACATATAAAGCAAATGGGTTTGGCAATTGCTGATGGTGCTGAAATGATAGGATATACCTCATGGTCACCAATTGATGCAATTAGTTATTCTACGTCAGATATGTCAAAAAGATATGGCTTTATATATGTAGATCAGGATGACTTTGGTAATGGAACATTAAAGCGTTCTCGTAAAAAGAGCTTTGAATGGTATAAAAAAGTAATTGCATCAAATGGAGCTGAATTATAAAAAGCAGGTTATAATTATAAATATTTATTAATGAAGTAAGAAGTAAGATGAAGCCGTTAGCAACTTGATAATTTTAAGAAATAGTCTAGTTTATAAATTTTCTATGGAGTAATATAGAGTTATATATAGCGATGGGAGGTTACGACATTATATGAAAATCGTTAAAGTATTAAATAATAATCTTGTTTTGGCAGAAGATGACCAAGGCAATGAAGTAATAGTTGGTGGTAAGGCTATTGGTTATGATGGAAAAGTAGGAGAAAAAATAAAAGAAGAAAAGATACAAAAAATTTATGTTCTAGATAATAAAAACGATACCAAAGAGTATGTTAAATTAATTGAAAATACACCTCAAATTTATGTTGATATAACTCAAAAAATAATAAAAGATGCGAATGAAATTTTACAAGGAAAGTTACATGATCAGATTTTTATTATTTTAATTGATCATATTAGTTTTGCAATACAAAGATATAATGAGCATGTTGTAATACAAAATCGTTTGTTATGGGAAGTGAAGAAATTCTATCATAAAGAATTTTCTATTGGTAAAGATTCAGTTGATTATATTAATAAGACGCTCGGAATAGAACTACCTGAAGAAGAGGCAGGCAATATTGCGTTTCATTTAGTAAATGCTCAATCAGATGAGCAAAATATGAATAATATTGTGAGAGAAGTGAAAATGGTTAAAGATATTTTAGCAATCGTTCAATATCATTTTACAAATAGGATTGATGAAGACTCTTTAGATTATACAAGGTTTATTACTCATCTACAGTTTTTTGCACATCGTTTAATTGAAAATAAGCTTATGGAATCAGAGGATGATTTTTTGTTCTTACAAATTGTTAATAAATATGAAAAAGAGTATGAATGTACAAAAAAGATAGGAGCATATATTAATAAAATTGTGAACATAAATCTTTCCAAAGATGAGCTAATATATCTTACAATATATATTAGCCGCATTGTAAAATAGTAATAAAAGTACGCATTTATATATAAAGGCTCATAGTGATTTTAAACTAAAGCCTTTTTTGTTTTTATTATTTTTTCCAACATAGAATCTTGATAGTAAGAAAACTAGAAAACGAGGGGGATCAAAAGGCTCTAATCGAGCATATTAATAACTTTATAGATAAGAGGGTTTAAACCATTTGAAGGTGGCCTATTTAAATGAATATACTAATAGTACTTGTATTCTATTAGTATCATTTTTGAGACTATGGATAAAAAAAGTGCGTACTTGCATTGAGTTCACATTAAACTTAAAATAATACTATTGGCCAACAACAAATACTGAACCCTTTGCGTTAATTCCAGTAGGATATTCAGATGGTCTAAAAAGTGAGTTATTAGATAGATCTGACGAAACAAGAGTTCATTATGGAAGTTGGAAAAAATAATTAATTATGATTAGGCTTGATAAATGGAGATATGACATTTGTAAAAGTTTAAGAGTAAATGAAATAGTGAAATAGGAGTGTGGAATTTTGAAAAAATTATTTACAGAGTTTAGTATTAAAAATGTAAAAATGAAGAATCGTATTTGTGTTCCTCCGATGGTTGTTGGATTTAGAGATGATGGATATGTAGCATTTGAAAATGTAGAACGTTATAAAGAATTGGCTAAAGGTGGAGCTGGACTCATAATTCAAGAGGCTACATGTGTTAATAATGATGGCAAATTATCAGAAAAGCAGCTTGGAATATGGAAAGATGATCAAATTGAAGGACTAAAAAGTATAGTTGATGCAGTTCACGAAGAAAGCTGTCCAATATTTATTCAAATTCATCATGCAGGAGTTGTTGGAATATCAGGAGACCCAATATGTCCAAGTCCATATGAATATAAAAATTATGCTGGAAGTGTTGTTGGACATGAAATGACTAGGGAAGATATAAAATCTATACAAAAGGATTATATTGAAGCTACAAGAAGAGCTTATGAAGCAGGCTATGATGGGGTTGAACTTCATGGATGCCATGCATATTTAATAAGCCAGTTTTTAAACAAAAAAGTAAATAAGAGAACTGATGAATATGGCAAAAATCCTGAAAAATTTGTTGTAGAAATAATAGATGGGATTAGAAAAGTAACACCAAAAGAATTCATTGTTGGAATCCGTTTGGGAGGATTTGAACCAACAATAGAAGATGGAATACATTATGCTAAAGTATTAGAAAAAAATGGAATAGATTTCCTTGATATTTCTTATGGATTTATGAGTGAACAGGAAATGCATGTAAATGAAGAGTATAAATATTCTAATGCAGTTTATGCAGCTGAAAAAATTAAAGAAGAAGTTTCAATTCCAGTATTTGCAGTTAACGGAATTAATTCAGCGCAGATTGCAGAAGAAATATTAAATGAAACAAATGTAGACATTGTAGATATTGCTAAAGGATTTCTTATAAATCCTAATTGGGCAAATGATGCCAAAGAAGGCAAAGATACTGGAAAATGCTTGAATTGTGCAAAATGTATGTGGTTCGGTCAGTCTAAGGTTTGTGCAGGAAAAGTTATATTTGAGAGAGATAATAAACAAAAATAATATTAATAAGTACATAAATTTAATTATAAAAGTTGAACATAAACTCCCAGTTTCTGTTATGATCTCTGAGGTCATATTGAAAACTGGGAGTTTTACTTTCTGTAATTATATGAGATAGAGTCACACCCTGTGCTCTAAAATATAGTGAATTAATAAAATTCACAGTACAATTTGATAATACAATAGTCAACTTATGTTTGCTGTTACAATATATTATTTATGTTGTAAAACATCTATAAAAAACCAAGTGTCTTTTATGTGTATTATTTAAGCTATAATTGCAAAACCTAATAAATAAATATATAAGTAAAAGGTGTGTGAAAAATGAATAAATTGGAAAAACTAATAGATCAAGGATTTAAGGTTAAAATTCAATCAAGTTCTAAATTTTGTTTAACTTTAGATGATGCAACACTCTGCAGGAGCTTTAATTCAGATAGCATAGAGGAAGCTATTGATGCAGCTTATGACTTTGTAAAAGAACAGAAAAAAGTAGCAGATAGCACAGAAATAAAAAAACAAGTAACAGAAATTATAATTGATGTAGACCAAACACAAGAACTAAAAATTGATGAAGATATACTTAATAGAGAATCTAGGGTGACGACTTCTATTAGATTGTATTCAGATGTTTGTCAAAGGTTTAGAGATTTTGCAGAAACATATCAAGAGTATAAAATCATGGATTTAATTAGCATGGCACTTATAGAATATATTGAAAAATACAAAGAAAAATAAATAAAAAAGTTATCAGAAAAATAGTGTTTACAAACAAGATTACGTTGAGTAGACGTGTGTGGGTAATTACAAAATTGGGCATAATTAAGGTTATAGTTTATGAAGAATTAAAAGGCATATGAGAAATCGTATGCCTTTTTTTACATAAAATACACGTTACTATCTTATATCCCTTTATTATTGTACTATTATCAACGACTTTCTTTAAACATAGTTTCAGGTTTTACGCTAATACACCCATCCCGGATTTTGGCATTTCGGAAACTTGTATATATCTTGAATCTGATCAAGGGGATAGTGTTTTGTTGCAAACTGAGAATGATATAAGTATACAAGTAAGTATATTTCCCTATTTGTTACTCTGCAAAGTATACCTGAAACGCCCTGCCCATTTGTCAGAGAAACACCGACAGGTTGATTTATAAGATTACCATAATTATGACCATGGCCAGGACCAGGACCAGGATAAGGTCTATATTCTTCTTGAACTTCAGAACCTTCTTCGCCGTATTTAGGATTCATTTGCCTTCCTTGCATATTTACATTTCCATACATCGTTGAGCAGTACGTCATCATAGGGCAGTACATACAAGGATTGTAGTTTTGCATTGGCATTTCCTCATAGCCTTCTGATTGCCAGGATTTTTTTTGGGATTCTTCGTTTTTATTTTTCATAGGAAACCTCCATAAAATTCACTTACACAATATCTTATGTAAAAATATATAAAAGGTAACTAACAATTATTAATGAGAAGGGGGACTATTTGGGGACTTCAGGCACAAGAAAATGCTGAAAATATCAAAATAGTATAAAGGAAATTGGAAATTAATGTAGAAATATAGTTTATGGATACTTAAATAAATGAAAATTACATACTTCTATATAAGTTAAGTAAATTAAACATATAAGCGAGTAAACTATATATTATGAGGAGTGAATTATATGAACAATAACAAGCAACTTCCAAGAAGTACACCAGAGAAGCAGGGTATACATTCTAAAGCTATTTTGGATTTTATCGAAGACTTAGAAAAAGAAGAAAACGAAATTCATGGTTTAATGATACTAAGGCATGGACACGTGGTTTCAGAAGGGTGGTGGGCACCATATAGATCTGAACTTAAACACATGCTTTTTTCACTTAGTAAAAGCTTTACTTCAACAGCAGTGGGGCTTGCAGTTAATGAAGGAATTATGTCTGTAGAGGATAAGGTAATATCTTACTTCCCTAAGGAGCTACCAGAGAATATAAGCGAAAATCTTTCCGAAATGAAAGTGAAGCACTTATTATCCATGTCCACTGGGCATGATAAGGACACTACAGATCATGTTGTTTCACAAACAGAAGGCAACTGGGTAAAGGGATTTCTTGAACTTGAGGTAGAACATGAGCCGGGTACATATTTTGTTTATAACACAACCGCCACATATATGCTTTCAGCAATTGTTCAGAAGGTAACAGGGCAGACACTTCTAAATTATCTTACACCACGAATTTTTGAACCACTAGGTATTGAAGGTGCAACCTTTGAAACCTGTCCTAAAGGAATAAATACTGGGGGATTTGGGCTAAGCATAAAGACAGAAGATATCGCAAAGTTTGGACAGCTGTATCTTGAAAAGGGTAGATACAATGGCAAACCCTTAATACCTGAAGAATGGATTGCGGAAGCGACTAAAAGCCATATTTCTAATGGAAGTAGCAAAGACAGCGATTGGGAACAGGGATATGGTTATCAATTCTGGAGATGTAGTCATAATGCTTATAGAGGTGATGGAGCTTTTGGTCAGTACTGCGTTGTAATGCCTGATCAAGATATGGTTGTTGCAATAAATAGTGGCATAGATGATATGCAACCTGTGCTTAGTCTTATCTGGAAGCATTTACTTCCTCAATTAGGAAAAGGAATATTTACAGATAATGCTGAGGGTTATGATGAGCTTACAGAAAAACTTCTAAGCCTTAAGTTACCCGTGAGCAAAGAATGTTATTTCGATAATAACACAGAGATGTCAACAGTGGAAAATGAAATATGCGATAAATATTATAACTTACAGGAGAATAAACATGGATTTAACCAGCTATCAATAAGGTTTGAAGATTCTAAATTTCAGATTTCTATAGTTCATAGTAAAGGTGAATATAAAATTTCAGGTGGTATAGGGAAAAGACTCGAAGATAAAACTGATTTGCTAGGGACTATGAGTGCTACTTCATCATATGGATATTGGGCCAGCGCTAATACCTTTGTTACGAAGCTACAGTTTATTGAAACTCCATTTTGCTATACAATTAAACTTTACTTTGAGGGTAATAGGATAGAAATAAGCGGAAATGTTAATGTATCCTTTGGTACTAAGGAGCCTCCAATTTTAAGAGGAGAAGCATATTAAAATATACTTACCGGTATAGCAAGGTATATAGTACATGGGGGTTTATATATGAAGGAAAAAATTAAGCTTATTAAATTCGCTAAAATCTTTGATCCATACAAGGGATTACCTAGGGAAATTTATATTTTATCCTTGGGAAGAGTGATAAATGCTGCAGGAAGCTTCATTTTTCCGCTTTTAACACTAATCCTAACCATAAAAATCGGTGTTAATAAAACTGATGCGGGATACATTATATCTGCATCAGGTATGTTATTTATGGTTAGTGGAGTTATAGGTGGCAAGCTTACAGATTGCTTTGGAAGAAAAAAAATAATAATTTCATTCAATTCATTAGGAGCGATTTGTTATTTAATTGCTTCCTGTTTGGGTACATCTATTTATTTAGTACCTATGGTAATTTTAGCCGGGTTTCTTATGGCAATTGCAGGGCCGGCTTCAGGAGGATTAATTGCAGATATTACTACGCCTAAAAATAGAGATGGGGCATACTCTTTATTTTATATGGCTATAAACGTGGGCTATACCATATCACCAATAATAGGTGGATTGTTATTAAAAAATTATTTGTGGCTGTTATTTTTACTCGATGGAGTCACTAGTCTTATATCTGTCCTGTTAATTTATATTTTCATTCCTGAGACTATTCATAAGGCAAAAGAGAAATTAGGAGAAGATAGAAAATATGAAGAACATATGGAAGGTTCCATCCTTAAGGTATTATTAAAAAGACCAATTATTATATTTTTTGCCTTAGTAATGTTTGGCTATAATTTTGTATATTCACAATTATCCTTTTTATATCCTATACATATTTCTAAATTAGTACCTAGTAATGCTGCTGGCTTTTATGGGATGCTAATTAGCTTTAATGCGATAATAGTTATAACTATGACTCCAATAATCACCAAATTAATATCAGGCAAAAAGTCCATAAAAAGAATATTTTTAGGTGGGATACTTTATACTGTAGGCTTTGGAATGCTAGGCTTTATAAATTCAATACCTTTTGTATATATTTCTGTAATTGTTATTACTTTAGGGGAAATAGTAATTACAATTAGTTCTGCTCCCTTTATTGCAAATCATACGCCCGCATCTCATCGTGGTAGAATGGATGCAGTGCTACCAATAATTATGGGACTTGGTTTTACTATAGGACCAGCAATCATGGGTACAATCCTTAAGTTTACAACAATTGAAAATGGGTGGAGATTTGTTGGCTTAGTTATGTTAATCTATACTTTTTTCACATATCTTCTTTATGCATACGATGAAAAAACAAAGAAATAGCTCTACCTTAATTATGAAATATAAAATGCTTTTTGCCCACCCAGGAGGGACTTGAAAAGAAGGTTTATGAAAAGTTAGAATATATAAATAGTGTTAAAGCAAAGCTGTAGATAAGTATTATAATAGGAACTCACCGCATTTCCATTATTCTTTTGATGTTGTAATAATAATTTTTCGATTGTATAATTTAATTAACAAACTTTTCTGAAAATACTTAATATAAAAAAATAGGAAAATATAATTTAATATCTTAATTAATTATGGAGGAAATCATGAGAAAAAGACTTGGAATTGTAACATTAGTATGAAGCGTTAAGAAAACACATAGATAATAATGTGGAGGTTATTATTTCAAAATTAACTCTTTCTAAAAATGGGTTTAACATGCTTAAAGAAAGCACCCTTGATAAGAATGTAATGCTTGTAAATCAGAATTTTGAAATGTGCATCGAAACTATTGCAACCTTATATCAATTAGGATTTGATGAATATGAACTAATACCAATGTATCCCAATATAGATGAAATACCCAACTTAAAAACGGCTATTACTACTGGAGAAAGGTGTCACATTCCTGCTGGAGTTGATAAAATATTGGATTTGGGACATAGGGTAATCGATAAAAATACTATTGTGGATATTGCTATTGGGCTTAAATTAGAAGATATACTTACTGAAAAGAGGGTATCAGATTATTTTGAACAAATAGCTTCAAATGATAAAGGTGTCGAATTCCTAATAAGTAGATCCAAAACATTAAAAAATCAATTTAATACCCTATTATCAATAATGGAAAAGGGTGTAATTGTTGTTGATGAAAAATGTATAATAGAAAGTTTTAATGAAAATGCTAAAAAAATAACTAGAAAGAATATTGAATATATCGGTAAAAATGCTAATGAATTATTGCCAGCACTTGAATTCGCAAATTTTTTTAAAACTAAAAAGCCCATACTAAACAAACTAATTGAGATAAATGGAAATAATATAACTCTCTCTATATTTCCTGTATCTGAACTAAGAGGTAATAAAAAGGTAGAAGCTCATGACGGTGCCTATGCAATAATTGAAAGTTTTGAATCTCAGGAAAATACTCAAAATATGTTAAGACTACAGCTTGCTAATAAGGGTCATATTGCAAAATATAGTGTAAATAATATTATAGGTAAAAGTACAGCAATTGAGGAAGTTAAAAAATTAGTGCTTCGAATGGGTAATTCTAAATCCGCAGTAATGATAACAGGTGAGAGTGGAACAGGTAAGGAATTAGTAGCTCAAGCTATTCATAATGCATCACCTATTAGAGACAAACAATTTGTAGCTATTAACTGTGCTGCACTATCATCAAACTTACTTGAGAGTGAATTATTTGGATATGATAGTGGTGCATTCACAGGAGCTTTGAAAGGCGGAAAAATTGGGATATTTGAATTAGCTCATAATGGGACTCTATTTTTGGACGAAATTGGTGAGATGCCTCTTGAATTGCAGGTGAGATTACTTAGAGTAATTCAAGAAAAGGAAGTAATGCGAGTAGGTGGCAATAAAGTTATAAGCGTCAACGTTAGGATTGTTGCTGCAACTAATAAGAATTTATTTGAACAAGTTGAAAAAGGTCTTTTTAGAAAGGATTTGTACTATAGATTAAATGTTCTTCCTATCAACATACCAGCTCTTAGAGAAAGAGCTATTGATATCAGTATATTATTAGAATATTTTAAAAAACAAAATAATTTTGATTTTGAAATTTCAAATCAGGTCATAGAGTTTCTGGAAAGCTATAATTTTAATGGTAATATTCGCGAACTAAGAAATTGTGTTGAATACTTTGATAATATCGGGGTGAATTTAATAACATTAGAACATCTTCCATTCCATATGAAAGAGTATTGTAAAGCAAATAACCTTAAAAATATATCACAAACCATTTCGAATTTAAATAAAAATGAAACTTTCGTTTTGAGACTTTTTTATGATGCATTTAAGAATAAAGTAAAACTGGGAAGGCGGAGTATATCTAAAAAAGCCTTTGAAAACAACCTGCATTTAAGTGAGTACGACGTTAGAAGGATTTTAAATGATCTTAAGAATTATAGTTATATTAATGTAGAAACTGGGCGTGGTGGAAGTACCATTACTAAAGAAGGTATACAGCTTATGGAACTACAATAACGAGTTAAAAGGGTTAATGGGTAATGTGATTGCCCATTAACCCTTTTAATTCATAACTACTTTGTATTAAAAATGTAAACGTTTCAAAACGCAAAAAATAAAAACTAGTAGATTAAAGGCTTTGAGAATACCAACAAATAGTTGGCATCATTGTTGCTTATAAAAAAGGCAAGGAGGCTACTATATAAGTAGCTAGGATGGAGGGCTTATGTATAATTTTGACACAATAATAGATAGAAAAAACACTAGTTCTGTTAAGTATGAAGAAATGGATATAAAATTCGGAAGTAATGATTTAATACCATTTTGGGTTGCAGATATGGATTTTAAATGTCCAGATTTTATGATTGAATCTTTAGTTAAAAGAGCTAAACATGGAGTGTTTGGATACACCACAAGAATGCCTGATTTTTACGATTCTATAATTGGGTGGGTAAAAACTAGGCATGATGTAGATGTTAAAAGAGAAGAAATTGAATATGGACCAGGTGTTGTATTTTTATTAAACATGATGATACGTAAATTTACAAAGTCTAATGATAAAATTATTATACAATCTCCTGTGTACTATCCTTTTAGAAATATTATTGAAGGGAATAAAAGAATAGTTAGTGACAATACATTAAAGCTTGAAGATGGTAAATATCTTATGGACTTTGAAGACTTAGAAAATAGAGCTAAAGATCCTGAGTGTACAATGATGATTCTTTGTAGCCCACACAATCCCGTTGGTAGGGTTTGGACTGTGGATGAACTAAATAGACTTGCAGATATTTGCCTTATCAATAATGTATTACTAGTTTCTGATGAAATTCACTTTGACTTGGTGTACAGTGGATATAAACATTTTTCTATGGCGAATTTAGCAGAAAAATATAGCGATAATACTATTATCTGCACAGCTCCAAGTAAAACTTTCAATATTGCAGGACTTCATAGTGCCTACTGTATTATTAGAAATAGTAAGTTAATGGGTGAATATAAAAGTGAGTTAGGTTTGCTTGATTTAAATCGTTCAAATGCTTTCAGTATGGTAGTAACTCAGACCGTTTATGAAAAGGGTGCTGATTATGTTGATGAGTTAACAGAATATCTGGAAGAGAATATGAACTATGTTTTTGATTTTATAAATGAAAATATCAAGGGAATTATTCCATTTAAAATGGAAGCAACATATTTAATGTGGCTAAATTGTAGAGGACTTGGCCTTGACTCCAAAAGTATAGAGGAGATTTTCTTCAAAAAGGCTAAAATTGCTCTAGATAGTGGACAGTGGTTTGGAGAGAGTGGTAATGGATTTATGAGAATTAATATAGCTTGTCCAAGATCTATGCTAGAAGATGGTTTAAACAGGCTGAAAGTAGCAGTACAAAATATTTAAACAATTAGATGAGGAGATGGCAAGATGAAATTTAATACTAAAGCAATACATTATGGAGCAGTACATGACAAGCAGATTGGTTCGCATGTAACTCCTATCTATCAGACTTCAACATTTGTATTTGAAGATTGTGCGCAGGGCGGGGATAGATTTGCTGGAAGAGATTCTGGTTACAAATATACAAGACTTGGAAATCCTAATACTGATGAAATAGCTACAAGGATGGCAGCTCTTGATGAAACTGATGCTGGTCTATATACTTCAACAGGTATGTCAGCTGTATCAACAGTACTACTAGGCTTACTAAAATCGGGGGACCATTTTATTTCCTCAGATTGTATATATGGTGGTACAGTTGCTTTAATCAATAAAGTAATTACAAATTACGGAATTGATTTTGATACTATAAAAATTAATAACTACGAATTATTCAAAAAATCATTTAAAAAAAATACAAAGCTTGTATATATCGAGACACCTGCAAACCCAACTATGGAGTTAATTGACATAAAAAAGGTTGCAGAGATCACTCATGAACATGGAGCTATTCTAGTTGTAGACAATACTTTTATGACTCCATATCTTCAAAAACCTATAGTTTTAGGTGCTGATGTTGCTATATATAGCGTAACAAAATATATTAACGGGCATGGTGATGTTGTTGGAGGAATTATAACAGGTAAAAAAGAATATGTTAATATAATCAAAAATCCTTATCTATTAAATCTTGGTGGAACTGGATCTCCATTTGATTCTTGGCTCGTAATGAGAGGGTTAAAAACACTTGGTATTAGAATGGATAGACACTGCGCTAATGCCATGATTGTTGCCAAGTATTTAGAATCTCATCCAATGGTTAAGGTTGTTCATTATCCAGGGCTTGAATCCTTCCCTCAACATGAACTAGCAAAGGAACAAATGGAGGGTTTTGGTGGGATGATTGCCTTTGAATTAAAAGGTGGATTCGAAGCCGCTGAAAAACTATTAAATAATTTAGAAATAATTTCACTTGCTGTTAGTTTAGGTGGAGTAGATACACTAATTCAACATCCTGCATCTATGACTCATGCTGGAGTTCCTAAAGAGGAAAGATTAAAGGGGGGTGTCACAGATGGACTTGTTAGGATATCTGTAGGCATCGAAGATGTAGAAGATATAATTGAAGATCTTGAAAAGGGATTTGCTAAGGTTTAAAAATTAAAAATATTAGATTAGGGGGATTAAAAATGAGTGTATTTTTCGAAGCAATAAATAAGTTTTTTGAATTTATAGTTCCCATTGCAGATTTTCTGTGGGATTTCCCAACCAATTTTAAGTGGTATGCTAACATCCCTATTTTAGGAAAATTCACCTTTGCTATTATCTTACTTGTGGGAACCGGAATTTATTTTACTATTAGAACTAGGTTTATTCAAGTTACAGGGTTTAAAAGGGGAATTAAAATTCTTGTTAATAGCAGAAAATCAGAAAATGGAATTAGCCCACTAGCTTCATTTTTACTAAGTTCAGCTATGAGAGTGGGACCAGGTAATATCATGGGGGTTACGGGAGCTATATCTATTGGTGGCCCAGGCGCATTATTTTGGATGTGGGTTTCAGCTTTCTTTGGAATGTCCACTGCCTTTGCCGAAGCAGTACTTGCACAAATTTTTAAAGAGAAAAAGGGTAATGAATATGTAGGAGGACTTCCTTTCTATGGACAAAAGCTTCTTGGTGATAAACGTTGGGTAGGGGTTATAATATCAGCGATTTTCATAATGTATGCACTGTTTTCTATACCTGGACAAACCTTTCATTTATTTACAAGCTTCGGTTCAATAGCTGATACTATAGCTGGTACAACCTTTGGACGTCAATCTGCTGTTTATTATGGTATCGCTATAGTCTTAGTAATTTCAGTTGCGCTTACTGTGCTCGGAGGAATTAAAAGGGTAGCTGCTGTCACGGATGTAATGGTACCTATTATGGCAGTTGTTTATACAATAGTAGTTCTTTTAATAATAATAGTTAACTTAAATGAAATCCCATATTTCTTTACATCAGTTTTTGGTGGAGCATTTAAGCCTAATGCCTTATTTGGTGGGGCCTTTGGTATAGCACTCGCTCAGGGAATTAAACGAGGACTTATGTCTAATGAAGCTGGACAAGGTACAATTACAATGGCAGCAGCTGTAGCGGAGAATGATCATCCTGTAGAACAAGGACTTGTACAATCTTTAGGAGTTTTCCTTGACACAATGGTAATATGTACCATGACTGGTTTTCTTATTGTTATGGCTCATGTTTGGACAGGTACTGCTGGGGTTGCATGGGAGAGTATAAAAGCTTCTAAACTAACAGTTTACCTATCCTCAGTCCAATACTTAGTTCCTGGTACTGCCTTAGATGGAGCAGCTACAGTTGTTGTATCATTATGCTATGGAATGTTTGCATTTACAACTTTAGTAGGTTTAATATTGTTTGCAGAGGTCTCTGGAAATTTAATATCTAGAAGTAAAAAATTTATCATGGGAATTCGTTTAGTTGGTGCATTATTCTTTGTTCCATTTGGCGCACTAACAGTGCTTGCAGGCTTAGAACTTGGTAATTTATGGTATATATCAGATTTCGTAAATATAATGGTTGTTTATGTGAATGTTCCCATTATATTAATTGGGTCTGGACTTGTAATCAAAGCATTAAAAAATTACAACGAAACAGAAGAAAGTAAAGCTAAGTTTGAGTCAAAGTCTATCGGTGTTGATACTGACTTCTGGAAATAAAGCCTTAGAAAAAATATCTATAACTAAAATATAATAGGGAATTCATATTGTAAGCATAAAAAATTGAGAAGAAAGTGAGAATAAAAATTATGATTAAAATACCAGATAGAATTAGATTAGCAAATCTTCCAACTAAGATCGAAAAGCTTGATAGGTTGTCAAAGCTTTTGGGAGGACCTGATATTTATATAAAAAGAGATGATTATACTGGAACTGAGATTTCAGGAAATAAAATAAGAAAGCTTGAATTTTCAATTAAAGAAGCACTTGATATGGGATGTGACTATTTAATAACTTGCGGAGGGATTCAATCAAATCATGCAAGAGCCACAGTTGCCGCAGCAGTTAAAATAGGGATGAAAGCAGGTCTTGTTTTAAGAGGCAAAGAAAATGCAGAGATAGATGGCAATTTGTTTCTAAATAAACTTTTAGGTGCTGACATAAGATTCATTACACCAGAGGATTATACAAATAGAAGAATGGAAATAATGGAAGAGTTAAAATACGACCTGGAAATTAAGGGCTTTAAACCATACATTATACCTGAGGGAGCCTCAAATGGAATAGGTAGCTTTGGATATTTTAATGCTATGGAAGAGATAATCGCTCAGGAAAAAGAGCTAGGCATTCATTTTGATGGAATTTTTATAGCAGTAGGATCAGGTGGGACACATGCAGGATTATTACTTGGGAGTAAAATACTGAATAGTTCGTCACAAATCTATGGAATTAACGTATGTGACGACGTAGAATATTTTAAAAATGCTATTCATGAAATACTTATAGAAAGCAATAAATATTTGGATATGAATATTCATTTTGACACCAGTGAAATAAATATAGTGGATGGATATGTTGGCCGTGGATATGCACTAAGTACCCCAGTGGAACTTAATTTTATAAGTGAATTCGCAAAACTCGAGGGAATTATACTTGACCCTGTGTATACCGGTAAAGGAATGTATGGACTTACTGAGGAAATAAAAAAAGGCAGATTCCATGACTTTAAAAATATATTATTTATTCATACAGGTGGGCTTTTCGGATTGTTCCCTCAAAAGGATTTATTCGAATTTAACGACATTTCAGAAGGAAAGTCTCCCTCTCTCTAAGAGGGGATTAAATACTATTATAAGAGAAAACTTCAGTGGGGATCTGAATATAATTTAAAGATACCAAAGGTATTTATAGAACCAGGAAGATGGCTAGTAGGGGAAGCGGGGATAACCCTTTATACCGTAGGAACCATTAAAGAAATTCCTGAGGTTAGAACTTATGTATCAGTGGATGGTGGATTACCATATAATCCAAGAACAGCTCTTTATAATGCAAAGTATGAAGCTTGTATAGTCTCCAAATTAAATTATGAGAGAGATGCCAGGGTAACAATAGCTGGAAAATGTTGCGAATCAGGGGATGTTTTAATATGGGATCTTATGGTGCCACAGAGTATAGAAAGGGGAGATATATTGGCAGTAATGAGTACAGGAGCGTATAACTATTCCATGTCAAGTAACTATAATAAAATTCCGAGACCAGCAGTAGTAATGGTAAAACAGGGTGAAGATAGAATAATAGTGAAAAGAGAAAGCTATGAGGATTTGATAATTAAAGAAGTAGTATAGTACAAAAACTTAATTATAAAAGTTGAACATAAACTCCCAGTTTATGTTTGCTAGGAATTCAATTTTCCACTGACCTTTTAAGTTTTTGATAGTTTAAAATTTGCAATAGTATTATAATAGTCATTAATAAGCGATGCCGTTGACATTATCAATTTATGAATTTTACTATAAATTTTAAGGAGATGTTATAGATGGAACTAAACGAAATCATGGATGAACTGAAGTCCCTTGGTAAAGAACGTATGAAAAGAATTTACATGAGCAATGTAGTTATCCAGTTATTAGTATCAACAGAAAAACCGTAGTCAAAGCAGTGCGGTGAATCGTACCATAAGTAACGGTGATTTTTATTGTGAGGAATGAAACAAGCTGCTCCACCACAGAAACACACAACCGAAAAATCGTGGGTTTTTCATTTAGACTAGAGTTTAAGTTTAAGATGAAAACTTTTTATGGATTTATTATAAAAAGTTGTTGTTAAAATATCTATAATTTTTTAATGATTGTCTTAAAATTGATGTCTTGTGCATTAATAAGGGATGCCTTTAGGCACTTGGGAGTTTCAGAGAAAGTACTTTAAGTAAGCGTAAGTGCACCCCACTAAGGTAATTATAATTAAATCTTTTTTAAATATGCTTTTTTTACTAATTCTTTATAGCTAGCTAATAAATCATTTTGTTTTTTTATATGAGATTCAGTAATGTAGGGGCATTCATTCCAAAGCAAAGGATATTTATTTTCCAAGAGGTCATAGAGTACTTGTTTTTCTTTTTTAGTTGGAATTGTATGTGCTCTTGGTATAGGGATTTCTTCACGTAATGATAGTTCGTCAGCATTGCAAGAACTATAATTAAGAAAATTTTTCAAGGCACTAGAATCATTTCTATCAATTATATTAGCTGCTGAATCTATCTGACATCTATTAAATTCAATGGCAATTAATTTTTCGGGTTTGCGGTTTAATACTTCGTAAAAAAGTACAACTTCTAATATTGTTGTATTAGCTAATTGAATAATTGTTTTGGAGTCATCATAATAATATTTTGGTACTTTATGAATTTCATTATTATTGGATATGTGAAAAACCATCCAGCTAATCAATAAAACATCACCACCTTAAATTTTTTTTTATATCATCACATGTAAATATGTATATAAAAACACCAGATGCAGTGAATGCAACTTGCGCTTTTGTTTAGGATTAACTATTATAAAAAAACTTAAGAACATCATAATACAATTTAATATTGATTTCAATAGTTTTTGTGAAAATTATGAAAAAAGTAAATTTCTGAAGTTAATGCATTCCATTAAAAAAAGCAACAGATATTGTACGCTTCACTAACAATATCTGAAAGGTACCTGTCACCTTTCAAAAAGGAAATGAATTTTCAATTTTTGTTGCTACAAACTTTCATTATTATTTGCATTACTGTGCTTCATTATTGGAAAGGAAATACACCCCTGAACATTTAAGAGGTGCGTATTTTGCATGGGGTATTTATCAACAAATGGAGGTATAAAATGAAATATTGTATTCTTGTGGGAAGCCCACGTAAAAATGGAAATACATCTAAATTATTAAAGCCGTTTATTGAAGAACTTGAACTTCAACAAGTTCAGTATGATTTGATTTGGCTTTATGATAAACATATTGAACCTTGTACTGCTTGTCGGAACTGTCAAAAAGACTGGACAATTTTTGGATGTCTACATGTCGATGATATGCAGCAAATTTTTGATAAAATATATGATTGTGATGTTATTATTTTAGCTACACCTATTTATTCATGGTACTGTACACCACCTATGAAATCACTGTTGGACCGTTTGGTGTATGGAATGAATAAGTATTATGGTGATGAAAAAGGTCCCTCTCTTTGGAATGGCAAAAAGTTAGCTATAATAACTACTTGTGGGTATAGAGCAGAAGTAGGAGCTGATTTATTTGAAGAAGGCATAAAACGGTATTGTAAACACTCTCAATTAAAATATGTTGGAATGCTTGCTGAAAGAGATTTTGGGTATAAATCTGTCTTTATAACGGATGATAAAATTGAGCATTCCAGGTCATTTGCTAAACAGCTAATAAGGAATAGAGTATAATATTAAATTCTCTTTTGAACTTTAGCAATGTTTGCTAAAAATAGAAAAAAATCACTAAAATATATATTTTAGTGATTTTTTCATCGTCATTATCATTATAATTCTATTTTCTTCTATACTTAATTCATATTTTATGTAATACGAGAATTCGTATATTAGAGAAAGATTTAACACTAAAGGTTAAAGAAATAATATATTTTGATGAAAATGGAATAAATATTTATTTTTTTAAAACTATTGAAAAAAAACTTCATAAAATGTATTATGTAAATATAATATAAATGATTACTTTATTATTAACTTTTTATATACAACATTGAGGTGAAAAATTTTAGTAACAATAGTTATTTCTATTTAATATATTTGTTAAGAATAATTTTATATTTAAGAAAGGACTTAGATATAAATATACAAGAAAAGGGGAGATTAAATTGAACAAAACACTTGAAATGATTAAGGGTGGCTTAATAGTTTCTTGCCAGGCATTAAAGGACGAGCCTCTATATGGCAGTAATATCATGGCAAAGATGGCATTAGCTGCTTTTCAAGGTGGTGCTGTTGGAATAAGAAGTAACACTTATGAGGATATAAAAATCATAAAGCAGACCATTAATTTACCTGTAATAGGGATAGTAAAAAGGGAATATGAGGATAGTGATATTTATATAACTCCAACAATTAAAGAAATTATAGAAGTTGTGTCAGCTGGTGCTGAAATAGTAGCTTTAGATTGTACCCTAAGAAAAAGACCCAACAGAGAAAAATTAGATGAATTAATATTGAAAATCAGAAAGCAGTTCCCAAACATATTGGTAATGGGAGATATTTCGAATTTTGAAGAAGGCATCAATGCAGAAAGATTAGGACTTGATCTTATAAGTACCACTTTATCAGGTTATACTGATTACACTATTCCTAAAGTTGGACCAGAATTTCAGCTTATAAAAAATTTAGTAGCAAAAGTGCATATTCCGGTAATAGCAGAAGGAAGAATAGATTATCCAGAACAAGCAAAAAAGTGTTTAGAGCTTGGGGCTTATGCAATAGTGGTAGGAGGTGCTATAACAAGACCTAAACAAATCACTGAGAGATTTATTCAAGGAATAATAAGCAGAATATAATTATAATACATGCAAGTTATAAGAAATTTACAATTCTAAAATAGTAAATAAAAAATATATCCAACAAATTTTTAAAAATAAAAGACATATCCTTTTTTCTGTGATACAATACAATTATATAAAAAAAGTATAAATTGGTAATAAGTAATTAAGTGTTTTAATAAGTCAGTTGCTCGATAAAAATATTTTCACGGAAAATAACATAAGTAAAGGGGAGCTTGTATATGCTTAATAAAAATTATTTAGAATCAACAAATAAATGTTTAAAATGGATTGAAAATAATATGTTAACTTATAATAATGGGTACTATGGAATTTATGAACGAATAAGAATTGATAAAAATATGAGGACTAATTGGACAAGACCTGATTGCAATGCTGAGTTAGCAAAAGTCTTATTTCTATACAAAAAAACAACAAAAAATAATGAATATGAAAAATTATACCATAATATTACTGGGTGGTTAGAAAGAGTTCAGGATAAAGATGCTTTTTCTGCATGGTATGGTTCATTTCCTTTTTATTTATATGACGGATATGTTGAAGATGAAAAGTCAGGCACAATTATATATCAAAATGATAATGGGAAAGTATTAATTTCTCTATTAGATTTATATGAAAACACCAAAGATGATAAATTTCTTAATATGTCAATTATATTGGCAGATTATTGGTTAGCAATACAAAGAAATGATGGAAGATTTATAAGAAAAGATGGAAAAACCAATGAGTTTACGAAGGGTTCATGTTTTATCCTTTGGCTCGCAACAGGATTTCTTTTATTATACGATAAAACAGGAGACAAAAAATATGAACAGGGTGCAATTAAAGCACTAAGTTATGTTACTGCAAATCAATTAGAAAGCGGAAGATTTAAAACATCCTACGAACTTGAAAAATGTGAAGACTGGCGACCAGTGTCTTCTGAAACTGTTATAGGATTATATGCGTATAGCATAGCATATAAAATTACCGGTTTGGAAGAATACCTTAAAGTAATTAACATGGCTGGACAATATATATTGCAACTCCAACATGAAAGTGGTGGAATTGTAAACTGTAGCACTAAAGATAAAGATGCATCGCTTCAAAATAACGAAGAGCTGTGTGATATTGTTTATACACAAGGATATGCATTAAACGCTTTAATTGAAACTTATAATTCTACAGGAAATAGGATCTATTACGAATCGGCAATAAAACTTGCAGATTTTCTAATTAAAATACAATGTAAAAATGAATCACCACTATGGGACGGAGCATGGAGAGGCTCATTTAATGTGAAAACATGGGAGTGGGATGGCAGAGCTGATCAAAATAATCTTATTGATGAAGGTGGAATGTATTCGGTATATACAGGATGGAGTTGTGCTCCTATAATGTTTGGATTGTTGAATCTATACTGCATAGAAGAGTGAAAAATTTATATTATTAAAGATGTGTTACAAAATAATTTATGGCATTAAGGGGAAGATATTTATTTAATAATTGCAATTATGTAATGGGTTTCTAACAGTTTGTATTATCAAATTGTTTCAAAAAATAAGGAGGAGGTTATTTATGAAAAAATCTAAATTACTAGTTTCCGCAATGATAGCTTGTATGTGTGTATCAATATTATCAGGGTGTGGTAGCAAGAAGGCAGATACTGCAAAAACTAAGGAAAAGGGACCTGTTAAACTTCAATTTACACTTTCTAGTGACAGTGGTGAAACAGTAGAGTTATACAAAAAAATGATAGCTCAATATGAAAGTCTAAATAAAAATGTAAAAATAGAATTTAAACCTATTATACAAGATTATGATCAGAAAGTATTGGTTATGGTTGGAGGAGGAAATGCACCTGATGTTATGTGGGCAAGTGACTCTATAGTTGCAAACTATGCGAAAAACAATGGCCTTGTTGACTTGACACCATATGACGGAAAATATTTTAAAAGCAAAGATTTTGATGAGCAAGTATTAAGTAGTTATAAGGTAAAAGACAAAATATATGCATTGCCTTCAGATACATCTACAATGGCATTGTTTATAAATCGTGATTTGTTTAAAAAATATAATGTAGAAATACCAAATGAAAGTATGAGCTGGGAACAATTAAGAGAAATAGCAAAAAAACTTACAGTCAAGGAAGAAAATCAGTATGGTTTCGCACTTGAATATGGAACTGGTATTGCTTCGGGCGTATTTCCTTTTCTAATGCAAAATAAGGCAAAACTTATTTCTGATGATGGCCAAAAATCTACTTTTAATACTCCAGAAGTAATTGAAACTTTTAATTTCCTTCGTGATATGATGGTAACTGATAAATCTTCTCCTTCAGCTACTGGAGAGAATAAGATTGGACCGAGTGAGCTATTCAAAGCAGGAAAACTCGCTATGTTGTGGGGAGGTACTTGGAACCTATCTACAACCCTACCAGATGTTAAATTTAATTATGACATAGTTAAACTTCCACACAAACAACAACAAGCAAGTATAGCATATTCAGGTGGATTTGCAGTAACACAATCCACTAAAAACGCAGATGAAGCTGTTAAATTTATGGCATGGTTTGCCGGTGAAGAAGGACAAAAAATACGTTGTGAGAGCAGTTATGCAGGAGCACCGACTGTTACAAAATTATTATCTAGTGCTACAGCATTTAAGGGATTTGAAAATCCAAATCGTAAGGATGTTAACACAAAATTACTAGCAGAAATCCATAAAAATCTTTATGCGCTACCTATAGAAATAGGAACAAACAAAGAATTTATTGATTCAATTAAAAAGTATACGGATTTATTCATGGAAGGTAAACTTGATGCTGATGCAGCTACAAAGGAAATTGATAAATCATATGAATCCATTAACAAATAGAATTAAAAGATTTTAATATATTTGATTTTTATATGAGAGAGTTTGAGAGTTAATAGTATATAAGATGTGGGATACCGCATTTTATATACTATTAAAAATTAAAATGCATTGGAGGATGAAATTACTTTGAATAGGCGTAAAAATTTAGAAGGATATTTATTTATAAGTCCGTGGATCGTTGGATTTATATGTTTTGTACTATTTCCAACAGTTTTCTCCTTATATTTGAGCTTTACAGATTGGCCACTTGTTGGAAGTCCAACATGGGTAGGATTAAACAATTATATTAAATTGTTTTCTGATAGAAATTTTTATCATTCGTTATATGTAACAGCTATTTATGTATTAATAACTGTTGTTCCTGGAATGATTTTCAGCATTCTTATTTCAGTTTTATTAAATCAAAAGATACGTATGAAAGGATTCTTCCGCACAATTTTTTATCTTCCAGCTATAATTCCAGGCATTGCTGTTTATGTTATGTTTACTTGGATATTAAATCCTGATTATGGTTTACTTAATTATTTACTTAGTATTATTGGAATACAGGGGCCAAAATGGCTTCAGAGTAGCGATTGGTCATTACTTTCAATAGGTCTTGTAAGTTGGTGGTCTGTTGGTAGCAATATGGTGCTTTATTTAGCAGGATTGCAAGGCATACCTGGTGATTATTATGAGGCTGCTAAAATTGATGGGGCTTCAAATATTAAAATGTTTTTTAAAATAACCTTACCATTATTATCTCCTACTATCTTTTTCAGTTTAATAATAGGCATTATTAATGCTTTCCAAGCATTTAATCAAGCTCTGGTAATGACAAACGGAGGACCAGCAGACTCAACGTTGCTTTATGTACTATATTTATATAAAAATGCATTTGTATATTTTAAAATGGGATATGCTTCGGCACTTGCATGGGTATTGCTTGTAATAGTAGTAATATTAAATGTAATATTGTTTAAAACATCTGATAAATGGGTGTATTATGAGGGGGAGAAGTAGAGATGAACAAAAAAAGTATAAAAGGCAAAATATTTATATATGCTTTGCTTATAATATTGTCAATAGTATTCTTGATGCCTTTGTTATGGATGATTACTACATCGATGATGTCAGATAATGTTTTGTATACATTTCCACCACAATTCATACCTAAAAAAATCGATTTTAGTAACTTTAGTTTAGCAATAAACGCAATGCCATTCTGGAGACCATTCATGAATACATTATATATTACAATATTAACTATAATAGGAGTAACAGCATCAGGCAGTATTGTTGCATTCGGCTTTGCAAGACTAAAGTTTAAAGGTAAAAAGACTTTATTTTTTATATTGATTTCCACTATGGTATTGCCAACACAAGTTACTTTAGTACCGTTATATATGATTTATAGAAACATCGGATGGCTGAATACTTATAAACCACTTATTGTGCCCGCATTTTTGGGAACTCCATTTTATATTTTTCTACTAACACAATTCTTTAAGACTATTCCTAAGGAATTAGATGAAGCAGCTTATATTGATGGTTGTAGTACATTTAGAGTATATTGGAATATTTTGCTACCTCTAATAAAACCTGCTTTAGTTACAGTGGTAATATTTTGTTTTTTATGGACTTGGAACGATTTCTTATTGCCATTAATTTTCATTGATGATACCAAAAAAATGACACTATCACTTGCTTTATATGCTTTTAAAGGAAACGACCACTATGGAGCAAGGTGGAATTTGTTAATGTCTGCCTCAACTTTAATGATGCTTCCATGTTTAGCTATTTTCGCATTTTTTCAAAAGTACTTCATTGAAGGTACTGTTATTTCGGGAATAAAAGGTTGATTACAAGGATAAAAAAAAACTTTAATAATAACTGAAGTTATGAAATAATGTAATTATATTGAAAAATTAGGAATAAAAATAACAACAATAATCCATAAATAATTTTAAAATGAAATAATGTTAATAAGGGGTGAACTAAAATGCTTAATAAAGAGTTTTTAATTGTTCCAAAGCCTGCAGAAGTTATACACAATGATGGTATTTTTACTTTATCAAATGACGCATATATTTATATTGAAGAAAAAAATAAAGAACAATTATATAAAACAAGTAAGCAACTGAAAAAAACGATTTATGATTATACTGCTACTGAACTAAAAATACTAACAGGAAATTTCAAAAACTTAACAAATGGAATATCAATAATAGAAAATAAAAATCTTTTAAATGAAGAGTACAAACTTGAAATAAATAAAGATGGAATTAATATTTATTATGGGTCTATATCAGGAGCGTATTATGGTACTATAACATTAAAGCAAATTGTAAATCATTATAAACGTTGCATACCATGTATGACCATAAAGGATAAACCTGATTTTAAAGCAAGAGGTGTAATGATTGATATAAGCAGGTACAAGATTCCTAAAATGCAAACATTGTTTAATTTAATTGATATTCTTTCAGATCTTAAAATAAATCAGATACAGTTGTATGTTGAGGGGTTTTCCTTTGCTTATCAATCAATGCCTGATTTATGGAAACATGAAAGCCCAATAACAGGTGAAGAGATTCTAGAAATTAATAATTACTGTAAAGACAGATTTATTGAATTAGTAGCTAATCAAAATAGCTTTGGTCATATGGAAAGCTGGCTTGATAACAAAGAATTTCATCATTTAGCCGAGTTACCTGAAGGTTATATAGATGTATATGAAAATTTTACTAAAGCAGGTACTCTTAATCCAGAAGATCCAATGTCTATTGAATTAATGGACAAAATATATGGCGACTTACTACCTTATTATACTTCAAATCTTTTAAATGTTGGATGTGACGAAACCTTTGAATTAGGTAAGGGTAAAAGCAAGGATTTGAGTGAGAAAATTGGAACTGGAAATATATATTTTAATTATATTATGAAAATCTATGATCTTACAAAAAAATATAATAAAAAAATGATGTTTTGGGGAGATATTATAACCCAGTACCCTGAAATAATTCCACAGTTACCAAAAGATATAATAGCATTAGAATGGGGATATGAAGAAAATCATGCATATGACAAACAATGCAAAAATTATTTTGAAAATAAAATTCCATTTTATGTATGCCCTGGTACAAGTAGTTGGAATTCTTTTTCAGGGCGTACAGATAACATGAAAGGTAGTTTGTTAAATGCAGCAGTAAATGGTAAAAAATATGGAGCAGAGGGGTTACTTGTTACTGATTGGGGAGATAATGGTCATTGGCAATATTTACCATTCAGCTACCCAGGATTTGTATATGGGGCTGCATTGAGCTGGAATGTAGAAAAAAATGTAGATGTTGACATAGCTGCATATATTGATAGATTTATATTATTTGATAATGATAATGTAAGTGGTAAATTTATTATGGACCTTGGAAACTATTACAAATTAGAGACAAATAGTTTATCTAATAGGACAAATATTTTCTCAATACTATGTTCTGAAAACGACGATTTTAAATGGGTTGAACTTATAGATGTTTCGACTTTGAATGAAATAAAAAAATATGTTGATGAATTAATGGATAGTGTTAAATTTTCTGATATTAAGTGTAATGAGTCACAACTTTTGTATAGAGAGTTTAAGAGTGCAGCACAATTTATAAAGATAAGTGTAGATATAGGCATTGTAAAAAAACATATACAGGAAAAGTGTGAAAAAAGTATTTATAAAGATATAATTGTAAGTATTACTGACCAGATGAGAATGTTGATTAAAGAGTATAAGGAATTATGGTTAGTGAGGAATAGAATGGGAGGACTTGATAAGAGCATTTATAGATTAGAAAATACTTTGAAATATTATGAGTCATTGCTATAAATAAAGTATAGGTTAGTACGCTTAGATTAAATATAAAATAAACTAATACTTAAATTAAATAATTATAGTAAGGAGAATATATGGAACAGGATTATATGCTGAAAATTAGGAGTTTATATAACTCTATTTCTAAAACTGAAAAAAAGGTAGCAGACTATATTTATGAAAATGGGAATAAGGTAATATATCTTTCAATTACTGAGCTTGCGGAAAACTGTGGCGTAGGTGAAACTACTATTATTAGATTCTGCAGAAAAATGGGACTTAAGGGTTACCAGGAGTTTAAGCTTGTACTTGCAAGAGAAACGGTGCAACCTAATGAAAATGTGTTTAATGACGTAGCAAATGACGACAGTTTAATTGAATTCATAAAAAAGATTACTTTAACAAATATGAAAGCAATAGAAGATACAGCTAAAATGATTTCAAGTGACCAAGTTGAAAAGGCAGTAAATGCTATATTAGCGGCTGAAAAGGTCGATATCTATGGTGTAGGTGCTTCTGCATTTACAGCAGGAGATGCAAAATATAAATTTATGAGAATAGGCATAAGGTGTGAAGCATTTTCAGATCCTCATATGCAAGCTATGTCAGCTATACAGCTTAATAAAAAAAGTGTAGCTATTGGAATAAGCTTTAGTGGAAGTACTAAAGATACGACGGATTCATTAACATTAGCAAAAAATGCAGGGGCATTTACTATAGCCATAACCAATTATGCTAAGTCACCTATAACAAAAGTCGCAGATGCAGTACTGCTTACGTCGGCAACTGAAACACCATTAAGAAGTGGAGCCTTGACATCAAAAATAGCTCAGCTTCATGTATTAGATATTTTATATACAGCGTTAGCGCTAAAGACTAAAGACAAAACCTATGAATATTTAAATAAAACTGCAGAGGCAGTGCTGCCTAAGCTATACTAATAAACATAGAAATTAAAATTCAAATGTTGAGGTGAATAAGTTGAGAATACTTTGTTTTGATATAGGTGGAACTGCAATTAAAATCGGTTTAGTGGATGATAATGGGAATATCTTAGAAAATAGAGAAATACCAACGGATGCGAAAGCAGGCGGAGAAGCATTAATTAATAAAATATTAGATGAAATTAGCAAGTATACCCATATAGATAGAATTGGAATAAGCACAGCGGGACAAGTTGATTCTGAAAGAGGAAAAGTAATTTTTGCATCTGAAAATTTACCTGGATGGACTGGAATGGAAATTAAAAATAGAATAGAGGATAAGTATTCTATTTCAACGGCGGTTGAAAATGATGTTAATGCAGCTGCCATAGGTGAAGCATATTATGGTTCAGGTGAAAAAAAATTAAATTTTCTATGCTTAACTTATGGTACGGGTATTGGTGGAGCAATAGTAGAAAATGGTAAAATTTATTATGGAGCAACAAATTCAGCTGGCGAATTCGGACATATGATAACCCATGTGGATGGGCTAAAGTGTAATTGTGGTGGCAAAGGTTGTTATGAAGCATATGGATCAACTACTGCTTTAGTAAGAAGTATTAAGGAAACCTTAAATATTTGTGATGAAATAGATGGCAAGTATATCTTTAAAAGGGTTTTAGAAGGAAATGTAAAATATAAATATATAGTTGATATGTGGATAAAAGAAGTTTCCATGGGTCTTGTGAGCATAATACATATGTATAATCCAAGTCTTATAGTTCTTGGTGGAGGAATAATGCAACAAGAATATATATTGGATAATTTAAGAAAGAATATAAAAGCATATGTTATGCCTAATTTTGATAAAGTAGAAATAGAAGCAGCAACTCTAGGCAATGCCGCAGGATTACTCGGGGTTTCAATTATAGCGAAAAGATTAGTAAATAAATTTAAGTAATTACGTTCCGTACAAAATCTAAAAGAATAAATAATATATATAATCTACATATATTTTAGCAAAGAAAATAGCAGGAGTTATAATAACTTCTGCTATTTATTATTAATTAGCTTCTAGCAAATATTTCTTGAAAATCTACTGCTTCAAGCTTCTCACGTACTAAAAGCTCTTCGGCAACAGCATTAAGTTTACTTCTATTCTCAGTTAAAATTGTTAATGCTTTTTTATATCCTTCATCTATAAGTTTTTTTATTTCTATATCTATTTTATATAGAGTTTCTTCACTAAAGCTTTTACTTTTACCCATGTCTCTTCCAAGAAATACCTCATCACTACCTGAACCAAATGAAATTGGACCAAGAGTGTCACTCATTCCATAATCCATTATCATTTTTCTTGCAATTGAAGTTGCTCTTTCAATATCATTGCTTGCACCAGTACTTATATCTCCAATAACTAGTTTTTCTGCAACTCTACCACCTAATAGTCCCACAATTTCCTCTTCGAGTCTTGACTTAGACATATATGATCTGTCCTCATCTGGAAGACGCATAGTATATCCGCCAGCCCTTCCTCTTGGGACAATACTTATCTGGTGAACAGGGTCTGACATTGGAAGTAAATTCATTACAATTGCATGGCCTGCTTCATGATAAGCTGTAAGCCTTCTATCTGCTTCAATTATCACTCTGCTTTTCTTCTCAGGTCCAGCAATTATTCTTGTAACTGCTTCTTCAAGTTCTTCCATTCCTATAAGCTTTTTATCTTTTCTTACAGTTAAAAGTGCTGATTCATTCATTAGGTTTTCAATGTCTGCACCTGTAAATCCTGGTGTTCGACTTGCAAGTACGCTAAGCTTAACTTCTGGTGCAAGATGTTTATTTTTAGAATGAACCGCCAAAATTTCTTCTCTACCTTTTCTATCAGGTACTCCAACAAGTATTTGTCTGTCAAATCTACCTGGTCTTAGTAGCGCTGGGTCAAGTACATCTGCCCTATTAGTAGCTGCAATCATTATTATTCCTTCATTTTCTCCAAAACCATCCATCTCAACTAGCAGTTGGTTTAATGTCTGTTCTCGTTCATCATTTCCTCCACCAACGCCTGCACCTCTTTGTCTTCCAACAGCGTCAATTTCATCTATAAAAATTATACAGGGCGAGCTCTTTTTTGCCTGCTCAAATAAATCTCGCACTCTGGAAGCTCCAACTCCTACAAACATTTCTACAAAGTCCGATCCTGAGATGCTGAAAAATGGGACTCCGGCCTCTCCTGAAATAGCTCTCGCAAGAAGTGTCTTACCAGTTCCTGGAGGTCCTATAAGTAAAACTCCCTTTGGTATACGAGCACCCATTTCAATATATCTTTTAGGTTGCTTTAGGAAATCAACTATCTCTGCAAGTTCAGCTTTTTCTTCATCTGCTCCTGCAACGTCATCAAAACTAATTTTTTTCGCATTAGGATCAGCAAGCTTTGCTTTACTTTTCCCAAATTTCATTACACCACCACTTCCACCGGCACCCTTCGATTGTTTCATGAACATAAACCCAATACCCACAAGCATTAATATGAATAGTAAATTAGGCAAAACCTGTAACCATATTAACGAGTTGGATGGTTTTAGATATGTTTCAGCAATAGCTGGACTCTTTGGATGATCTTTAATAAATTGAAATAATCTAGCTGATGGAACAATGGTATTATAGGTAGTTCCATTTTTTAAAGTTCCCGAAACTGACATCCCATCATCTTTGACCACGAAGCTTTTTATAGTATCATTTGTCCAATTACTCTGAAATTCATTGAAATTAATAGTTTTTGAAGTCTTATCTGTTTTAGGAAACATAATTAATGCAGAAATAACAAGAATTATAGTCCAAACAGCAATACTTGATTTCTTTTTCATCATAAAATACCTCTCTTTTTTAATTATTCTTAACTTTTTAAAGTAGTCACTTTATTAGTAGTTGTTTTAAAAGCTAAGAATGAATTTATTCTCAAGCCTTAGAGGATAATAAGACATTTTAGATTTTCTAAGTCCATCAATACCCAAGTCTTGTTCTCTATTTATTATTTCTGCAATATTAAAACATTTATCTATCAATGCTTTTGAGATAAAACTATAGATGCCATTAAGATTTAATAAATGCATATTATTAACTATATCCTTTATTGCCAGAAGTTCATAGTAAAGTTTAATATCTTTTTCATATCTTTTTCATTGCGTTTATAAATGAGAGTATATCATAACCATTATTAAAACACAACAGTTTCAAAACTATTTTGTTCAGTTATGTTGAAAAAATACTTGCATTGTGTTATATTTATGGAAATCAGAGAATGGAGGTTAGGGGATGGATATAATAAATAAATCCGATTTCATTGAAAATGTTGAAGGAAAAGTCCCAGGTAAGATTGGAAGACCTGTAGATAAACTGCGTGATCTCGCTATTCTTAAAGCTGCTTTGGAGCTCGTAGCGGAGCAAGGATATGACTGCGTCACCATGGATTCTATTGCATTAAGAGCCCATGCAGGAAAAGCTACCTTATACCGCAGATGGAAGTCTAAACCGTATCTTATAGCAGAAGCTATAAAATCCATGATGCCATGTGAGCAGAAGGTTGACCCTAAACGTTGCGAAGACAATTTAAGAGATTATTTATGTGAAGTACTTAGTATATATTTTGGGATAAGAGACAAAGTTAGGCAAAAGGTAATGCTGTCCATCGCAACAGCAATAAGCAGAGATAAATTATTATCCGAGGCGCTCCACACGAATTGCATAACCAATCAAACCTGTATATTTAGTGATGCCATAGAGTGTTGCATAAATAAGAAGTTAGACAAGGAGCAATTGAAGCTTCTCGCAGATGTGGGGCCAGCATTATTATTTTATGAGCTTATAATTACTGGCAAACCCATTAAAATGAAATATGTAGAACATATTGTTGATGATTTAATAATTCCACTTATAGAACTGAATAAAAAATGAGAAACTCTTTTTATAGCATTTAAAACTTACAAAAAAGCATCTATATTCCAAACACTTTTTTAATATATCTAAAAATAGCAGAATCTTCTTAACATTTGTACCTAAATGTTAAGAGAATTTTTCTTTTATAAAATAGATTTTCATCCATTAGGTTACAATTTATAAAAAATTGCCTATGGAAATATGAAAAATATATTAATGGTGATTTTCTAAGTTTATGTTTGCTAATCTATTTTGCAAAAATAACTTAATATTAATAATAATATATCATTTTTATAATATAAATATACCCAGTATTTATTTTACCCGAATTCATGTCCCGGTATCCCATTATTAACATAAGTTTTGCCTTCTAATGGTTTGAATCCAGATATCTCCATGTCTGTTACAGCAGAATATATTTAAATTTATTGTTTTTCATTTTTAATAACTTGAATAATTCCATCGATCTGTTGATCTTCATCCAGCAAGCGTTCTACAATTCCGAAACAAGCCTTTAACTTCCCTACTTTGCTTTGATATTTTGTTAATGCATTATCAATATCGCTACCCTTGCAGGTTAGGACTAAATTTACCTTGTCAATTGGTACTTGCTTTAAAAACTGGCGAACTGAAGGTGAAGGACTACCGGCCCAAAGGGGTGAGACAACGATATATTCATCCGCATCTTCAAAATTTCCATTTACTTTAATATTTACGCTTTTATTCGCAGAAGAATAGTAGCCACCTTTCAAATAACCCCAAATTCCATTCCAGTTTTTATCATCAGTAATTTCTATGGGTTTTAACCCTAAGCCATCAGATATTTTTGTTGCTACCCTTTTACTGTTTCCAGTTCGTGAAAAAAATAAAACCACAGTGTTCATGTTATCAGCTCCTTTTGAATTTATATCTAGTAACACACTCTATTTAATCATAACCTATTATTGGTAACTCTTCAATTATTTAATTATATTAATTTTTAATATAAAGGGATCATTTGATCTGCATCGTAAATAAAAGATTTTATTATATAAATTGGGAATTGAATGGACAACTTATGTTTATTATTTGGTTAAATGTATGGTATTTACAACATGGGACTTAAAATTTGCTAAAGCAGGTGACATATATCCATCTGTTCGCCAAACCATTTGAATTTTTACTAGACAATGAGGGCTACGGACGTGAATAAGTGAAATTTTCTGCATATCAAGTCCTGGTAGGAAGGGGACTAGTGCAACACCAAACTTTGCGCCAACAAGCCCAGCAACGGTGCGTTCTTCAAAAGCCTCGAAAGACATTGTGGGATGGAACCCAGCATCAAGGCAAAGATTCTGAACAACATCATGCAGTGCAGTTTCAGGTCTATAAAGGACAAATGGGTCAGTGGCTACTTCACACAAATTGACTTCCTCTTTGTCAGCAAGCCAATGGTCTTTATGAACAATTAAAAATAGTTCTTCATTCATGATTGGAAAAGAACTTAAATTTTTAATTGGTTCTTGCGGTGCACAGAAACCAACATCAATTTCTGCTGACTCTATTTGGCTCAGAATTTTCTTTGTGGTATCTTGAGTTAATTGAAATCCTATTCCTGGTTTCTGTTTTTGAAATTCACTAATCAAATTAGGTACAAAACTTGAACCAAGTGTTTGAATGAATCCAAGTGAGATGTTACCGTGAAAGGGATCCACCATATTGTTAATTTCTTGCTTTGCTTTGTCTATTTCCCACAAAGCTTGATTTGCATGTTTAAGGAAAATTTCACCGTATCGATTTAAGACTACACCGTGGCTTTTTCGCTCAAACAATGGGACTCCTAATTCGTCTTCAAGTCGGGAAATTGATCGACTTAGTGCAGATTGTGAAAGAGTTAGTTCATCAGCTGCCCTTGTAAAATTGCAAATACTAGACAGTGTTTGAAAATATTTAAGTTGATTACAGTCCATAAAAACGATTACCTCCTAAAAAAATAAGTGATATTACAATTATGCATCAAAGCTGTGCAAAACACAATTAGTTATGCATAATACAAAATGATATAATAGATAAGTCGCATAGAAATTATATAGGAGTGAACTTTAACTCCATGGATGCGGGAATGGCTATTGGTGCATATGTTTTAGGAATCGTAGCAAGTGCTGTTGGTTATCGCAGCATTTATTTGATTGGAGTAGTTTTGATTATAGCTACTGGACTTTTATATTTTGTATTAACAAAAAAGAAAGATGAGTCCAATGTCTATGTAGAAAATGAGTATGAAGAAATTGCATAATAGTTGTATCAAATGTAATATATCGTTTTTTGGTTAATTGAATATTATACGAGGAGGACTGAAAGTATGAAATTAGGATTTATTATTCCCCATTATTCTGGTGAAAAAAGAGTTGCATTATTGCCTGCGCATGTAAATAATTTTGAAAATGACATTGTGATTGAACATAATTTTGGACTTAATCTAAATATAAGTGATGATGAATATGAGAAAGCAGGATGTAAAATAAGCTCACGTGAGGAAATTTTTTCTGATTGTCCTGCAATTTTTTCACTTAAATGTATTCTAGAAGATGACTATAGAAATATAAGACCAAATCAAATGATTATTGGTTGGACCCATCCCAACGGCTCTGGCAAAGGCTTTATGGAAGCACAATTTAATTTAAAAAATCTAACGATTGTAGATTTGGACAATATTCACCCTCAGGTTTATTACAAAGATAAGATAAAATTAATCGATTGGATCAAACCAAATTTTATCAAAGATAACAGTTTTATTGCTGGCTATTCTGCTGTTTTACATGCATTATTAAGCTTCGGTATGATACCAGATCATAGTACAAATATAGCAGTACTAGGTTGCGGGAACGTTTCCCAAGGAGCATTTTGTGCTGTTTCAAAATTTAATAATAACGTAAGAATGTTTTATAGAAAAACTATGAATGAGTTTATCGAAGAACGTGAAAGCTTTGACATTATAATAAATGGTATTGAGATTGATAAAACTGGCTTGCACATACTATCTTTAGAACATCAAAAAAGTTTAAAGAAAAATTGTTTAGTAATTGATGCTGCTGCAAATGCTGGTAAAGCTATTGAAGGTACAACCTTTACTACTCTAAATAATCCCATATATAACAAAGAAGATGTGTATTATTATGTAGTAAATAATGCACCATCTATTTTTTACAAACAAGCAAGCCTTAAAATAAGCGAAAGTTTTAGTAAAAATGTTTACAAAAGGGATGTCAATATGTTTAAAGACTTGGTTGAATAAATTATATTTATGGCAGTTTATCAAATATAAGAATGACTCTTACTGCAAAGCAAAAAAATATTTTCAGAGGTGAGTTAGATGAATGATTAAACAATAATAAGGGCCATGAAAGAATCAGATTTGTAACAAGTTTTGAAAGTGAGGTGTAGATTTGAAATTGGCAGGAAGATTTATAATTCAGTTTTAGGTAAATCTTTAAATAGATATAATGAAATGATTAAAACTAAAAAATGGAGAAATAATCAATATGAATTATCAAATATTTATAAAAGTAAATGCGACAAGAAATAAGCAATTATATTGCAATAATTGTCCGTTTATGTCATAAAGCTGATGTTTCATGCCTTTTGTATTGTATTATATTTTTCTATTAGTTAATATACAAATAAAGTAATCAATATTTTTTTTGTGCAATTATCATCGGAAAATATTATATGAGGGGGAATTACTTTGAAAAATGTAAAATCAAGATTTCTATGTTACGTTATAAGTTTCATAATCCTTGTTTCATCAGTTTCTATGACGATTCCAGTATCTGCAGCGAGCTCTAAAGCATTGGTAAAAACATATAAGTATCAACAATGGACAAATACAACATATACAACTGATTACTATTTTTATGCTGGAACTACCGCATGTGAATTTGCTGATGGTCTAACCACAACCAATAAAACAAACATTGAAGAATTTATAGCTGCTGGAGCACTTGGACTTAAAAGCACTCCTTTCGGTTTGGTATTAGGTGCATTATTTTTAATGGATTCTAATAGTAGAAATGCATTAAGTCAAAAAATTAAAAATCAGGCATATAAAACTGGACCTTGTCGTTTTCGAATTCAGCACATCTATACAAGAGGAGGACAAATATATAGTTATTCAGTATATAGCTGGAATAAAACAACAATAAGTAAACCAAACGGAGTTTTATATTCTTCTTGGTCGTGGTAGCTGCCAAATGTCAATTAAATGTCAGTAATCTGCCTTTAGCTTGGTCGTAAAGACGCTTAGAATTGTTTTTAAATATATGTAAATATATTGGTTGTTATTATTTCAAATTAAATTCAAGTAGAAATAGCATGTTTTAATAATAATTTTTATTAAAATATGCTATAATTAAATATAAACAATTGTAATAATTTATTAAATTAATAAAACAGAAAGTGAGATAAAAACATGCTAATACAAAAATGTAACCATTGCTCTGAAAAATTCAAATGGGTAGACATTATTAAATCAATTTTGTTTGGATTTAAACCTATTGAATGTTCTAATTGCAAAAAAAAACATTATATCGCTTTTTCTTCACGACTATTAATTGCTATAAGCATTCCTGTTCCTTTATTAGCACAAAAATATCTTTATAGCATTTTTAATAATTATTTTATATTTGTATATTTTTTATGGGTTATTTTTATAATTTTATTTTCACCATTCGTGTTAAAATACGTTATAAAAGAATAAAACATAAACATTTCATTTCGGTTATAAATTAAATAAAAATCGTTCTACATAATAAGTTGTTATCTTGAACCAAAAGAAAAGACCATCTGGAGCCCGGATGGTCTTTTCTTATTAGTGTGCCCAGCATGGGCGTAATTTAACGGGTGAAAGTCCCGAGTGCAGGTTGATAGTGCCAAGTACATAGTTGAACACCAAGGGTGTCCTCGGCGACGAGGAATCTGAAGGAGAGTGGCGTAGATGGAAATCCATTGGATGGACAGTAATTCCAGATAAGGTGTAGGTTTATTTTAGAAAAGTAACACCAAAAGAATTCATTTAAAAGTTGAACATAAACTCCTAGTTTCTTTTATGATCTCTGAGGTCATAGTAAAAGCCGGGAGTTTAATTTTGTGTAAATACAGTTGAAGAAATGTACGATGTGAAAATATAAAGACTTATATTAAGTACAAAAAGTTTTGCTTACATCAACATATTTTTATGTGTTAAACTACAAGTACTCATATTGTTTTCGCTTTATTACAGTGTTCGAACATATAGTGGATTTAAGCGATTAAGATCTTTGCAAGGACAAAATATAAGATTAATGGTAATAAGAAATGCTACACATAAGTTATGTGAAAGAGCATATGTAAACGTTTACTATTGGCGATTACGCGATTTATGATGGGTTTGGATTTATTATGGAAGCAGTAAATCCAATGGTGGAGAACAATGTATTGGAAGAATGGCGTAGAAAACAAGAGAGATATTAAAAACTTAGAAATAAGGAGGATTTTCATGTTCAAAATCAATGATTACGTTGTGTATGGGTCAACGGGGGTATGCCAGATTATAGATATTAGTAAAGAAAAAAATTTAAGTAATGATGAAATCCAATACTATGTTTTGCAACCAGAAACTATAGTTACAGCATTAAAAGCGTTTCCATTAGTTTTTATAATTGCAATGATACTTGAAAAGTTTATTGTGGGGAAGGTAGCTGATAAACTAGTGAATGTTTTTAGTTTACCAACAGATAGTTTTAATTCTCATATTCTGTTTAGGACATTTTTTACCGTTATTGGTATGTCCATTATTATGACAAATGTGGGAGGGATTTTAGCAAGTGGGTTCAGTCTGGAAGTCATTAAAGAGTTCCCAATTAACTGGCCACGAAACTTTTGTGTAGTTATATTTTTGGAACTGCTTATTGTACAGCCTATTGCAAGAACTGTGATGAGAATAATGCATGACAAGAATGAAACTCATTTAGATGATAGGTTAAGTGCATAGAAATAAAGATGTTTTGAGCACCTTAAATCAAATAATTAAAAGGAGGTAATGTGATATTCTTAAATTAGCTATGAGATTTTTAACATCTACAGAAGGTAAGTATTTTACTTTGACTGTAGATGACATTAAAGACGATGGAGATGGTGTTCCAAAATTATTGGTTAATGAGCATGGCTATGATGAATATCTTGTGTGTGTTTATGTGAATGATTATATTCTTCATGAGTATGAATATGATTATGATTTCCGATAATAGTTTTATCGTGAGTATGGATATGATGACCCTCAAGATGACTATGGCTATGCTCATGAGTTATTACAGTATGACTATGCTTATGGTTATGTTCTTCTGTTGAAGCAAAATATGTGCCTATAACCATAATGACTAATGCGATAACAAATGAGAATGTTGGTATTTCTCTAAAAATTATCAGTGATAAGCCCACCCCAATAAATGGTGCTATAGCATAGTAGGCACTTGTTCTTGCTGCTCCTAAATCCCTTTGGGCATATATATAAAAGAATATACTTAATCCATAAGCAAAGAACCCCAGTAGCAAGGCTGATATGATATAAGGTATATTATTTGTTTGTTCACCTAAAGCACATGCAATTAATAAAGAACCAATTCCAGAACCAAATCCTTTAATAATAACAATTTCTAATGGATCTTTTACAGATAACTTCCTTGTACAGTTATTTTCAAGTCCCCAACATATACATGCGAGCAGTACAAAAATTGAACCAAAAGAAAAGGAAAGACTACTTACATCTTCTACAGATAAAATAATACTTGACAGAGTAATTAACGAAATAGCACTCCATAGTCGTTTGCTAATAGATTCCTTAAAGATAAATAAAGCAATTAAAGAGGTTGCAACAATTTCAAAATTGTTAAGTAATGATACATTAGCAGAAGTTGTCATGGTAAGTCCAATCATTAAAAATATAGGTGCTGCAATATCTAATACAACCATTCCAATTATAAATGGAAGTTCTTGTTTAGTAAGCCTTGCTTCAGTTTTTTCTTTATATTTCTTATGCTTAATAAATCCAACAATGGACATTCCAAGTCCTGCTCCTAAATAGAGAAATGATGCCATTAATGTTGGGGGGATTTCTTTTAGCAGTAGTTTGGATACAGGTGAACTAATAGCATATAATGCTGCTGCTATTATGGCAAAAGAAATTGACTTATATTGTTTGATTTTCATTTTGAATACCTCACAAATATTATTTTATAAATCGGTCAATAGCACTATTCAAATCTTCTAGTACCTTTTTATCTCCAGTTTCTACTGCATTTACAACACAGGTATTAATATGGTCTTGTAAAATAATTTTCCCTATATTATTAACAGCAGATTTTACTGCTGCAATTTGAATAAGAACTTCACTGCAATCTCGACCATCCTCTACCATCTTTTTAACGAATTCTAAATGTCCTATGGCTTTAGATAGCCTATTGATAACTGCTTTAGTATTTTTATGTTCGTGATTATGTTGTTCGCCCATGGTTAAGCCTCCATTCAATAACCCCCATAGGGGGTTAATATAATTATAGCACTGCTATATTATTTATGCTAATCAATACGCTATTTACTATCAAAGGCTAGTCCAAACTTGGTTATTTATTTAATATAACATTTTTAAAAGTATTTATTAGGATATATATTGCCTTCATAATTGCTCCACAATTGAGTAGTAGAATAAATATATAGAGAGAAACAAATAGAGAAAAACAAATAGAGGAGTGATATTAAATGAAAAATAAAGTTATTGTTTTAATAATA
>Ga0209123_1000613_pt1 | contig 43255 bp, 52 predicted proteins | sample BarGraIncu00431A_FD_184500 | JGI IMG/M metagenome (GOLD analysis project Ga0209123, IMG submission 184500) | Arctic peat soil microbial communities from Barrow, Alaska, USA - Barrow Graham LP Incubations 004-31A (SPAdes) (version 2) | ecosystem: Environmental > Terrestrial > Soil > Wetlands >...
GTATTACGTGAGTGAGGGAGAATACTTTCTTAAAGTGTTATGTTGTAATGAACTTATAGGTATTATAAAAGGTAGAATAGAGTTTAAAAACCCAAATGAAGTGTGGATTATGTGCTATTTAATGGACTTTACATTAAATGGTGATGATATATCAATCAAAATTATTAATGAATTTTTAAAACATTTACATGAAAATTATGGAATAAGTGATTTTTACACTTTTGTTTCTTCTAATAATCATGACATGCTAAAATTATGGAAAAACAATAACTTTGAGATAAGTAGAGTAACAAGTAACTTTTTAGAGATAGACAGAAAAGATAGGGATATATTAATTTTGAAAAAAATAATTCAACCGGATTCCTAATATATATTTTCTTTTATTATTCTAAAATCCTATTTAGAATAATAGTATTCTAAATAGGGCATCTAAAAAAAACGAGTAAAAGGCGCCTAAGGATTTATTAAGTTAGGGGATGTTAAAGTGAAATATACTAGATATAATTATAAACCACCTAAGAAAAGAAATAATTTTATAATCGTTATTACATTAATAATAATAGTAGCCATTGCCTTGGGTACAATGTTATCCAAATTATTACCTAATAATAATGCAAATACTAATGTAGTGGATAAAACTACAAAAACAGTAGTAGAAAAAGATGGCACAGCGAATACTGGCAGTGTGGATGCTTCCAAAGTGACGATTTCCCAAACTAATATTAAAGATTATGTGGCAATACAATGTGGTGTTTTTAGTACGAAGGAACGAGCTTTGATACTAAAGAATAGTTTGACGGCATTTGGTGCACCATTTATTATAGTAGAAGGCAAGTTAAATAAAGTTTTCCTTGGAGTTTATCCTAAAGAAGGTATTGCTACAACTATTACACAACTTGAAAAAGCTAAAATAACTTATGTTAAGACGAATCTTCAATTAAGTGGTAAGGATTCAACCAGTGCACAAATTAATGAAATAATAAGTGCAGATGTGAAAATATTGAATAGACTTTCAGAAAAAGACGCTAAATCATATACAACAGTAGCAGTTAAAAAATGGATGGGTTCTTTAGAGGGAGCAGACGTGAAAAGTACAAGTTATAGTAATCTGACTCAAATAAAAGCATATCTAACTGCTCTGCCTACAGACTTAAAAAAGGAAAAAACGGAAGAGGGATATATATATATCTATAATTTTATAAATAAATTATCAAAAACACAGATATAAACATATGTTAATAGTTCTTTTAGAAAGTTGAATTGTGGTGGGATTGCATTAAAAAAAATATAAAATCAAGAAAAAAATGAGAAATAGAGATAGATTTTTTTATCTATTTCTATTTTTTTCGTTCCAAACTACTAATATATATTTTTCTAATTCAATCATTTTAAATTATTAACTTTTTTTGAATTATAATTTTATACACTTGTGTATGAATTTATTAAATGTTAAAATGTATAAGATGTATAAGATGTATATGTAAGGTGGGGGGTACAATTTGAAAAGTTCAGAAAGAAGAAATCCGTATTTTATTTTTTTTATACTGATAGGAGCTATTTCTGGAAGTTTTATTGGTGAACTATTAGGAGACAATATAATTGCACTCAAATTTTTAAAAAGTACATACACAATAGGTATGAGTACTCCTATGCTTATAGATTTAAAAGTACTCGCAGTAACTTTCGGTATAAATTTTAATATTAATATTATGTCTATTATAGGCATTGTTTTGGCAATAATGTTATATAGAAAGTATTAGGAGTGATATAGTGGATATTATTCTAGCTTCTGCGTCGCCACGTAGGGCTGAACTTTTTAAAAAAATAACTAGTAATTTTGAGATAATGGTAAGTGATTTTGAAGAAAGTGACATATTATTTTCTGGAAATTGTGGAGACTATGTTATGGACTTAGCAAAAGGAAAGGCAATGGATATTTGCAGTAGTATAAATAAAGCAGCTGTTATTATAGGGTGTGATACTATTGTCTATCTTAAAGGCAAAGTACTAGGTAAACCTAAAAATACTAATGAGGCTTTCCAAATGCTTAGTGATTTAAGTGATAGTACACATGAGGTATATACAGGGATTGCATTAATAAACACTGAGACCCAAGAAATTTCCACTGAATATGTTTGTACACAGGTGAAATTTTCAAAAATATCTAAGATAGAAATAAACAATTACATAGAAACAGGAGAGCCAATTGGAAAGGCTGGAGCTTATGCGATACAAGGAGCAGCATCTTTATTTGTTAAAGAAATAAAGGGCTGCTACTATAGTGTGGTGGGGCTACCAGTAAATAAATTATATTTTATGCTAAGGGAGATGGGGGTCAATCTATAAAGGAGTTGTTTATGGGTATGACTTTAAAGATCATGGATTTGCCCCAAAATGAAAGACCAAGAGAAAAGTTATTAAGATACGGTGCAGAAACTTTAGCTAATAATGAACTATTAGCTATAATACTTAGAATTGGCTCAAAACAAGAAAATATTATTAGTCTTTGTGGCAGAATAATTTCTGAGTGTGGTGGACTAAATGGACTCTTAAGTTCAAGTGCAGAGGAGTTTATGAATTTGAAAGGTGTTGGGAGTGCGAAAGCAACACAACTTTTAGCGCTTATAGAAATTTCAAAAAGATTTAGAAGCTTTAAATCTGGAGAAGAGTACAAAATCACTTCACCAAAAGATATTGCGCAGTATCTTATGGAGGAAATGAGATATTTAAAAAAAGAATATCTTAAATTAGTTATGTTAAATACAAAGAATGTAATTATAAGTATAAAAGACATTTCAATTGGAAATTTAAATTCTTCTATAGTTCATCCAAGAGAAGTTTTTTACGAAGCTATTAAGAAATGTAGTGCTTCTGTGGTTATTTGTCATAATCATCCCTCAGGAGATCCAACTCCTAGTAAGGAAGATATAAGCATTACTATAAGGCTTAAAGAATGTGGTAAATTATTAGGGATAGAAGTGCTTGATCATATAATTATTGGAAATGGAACATATACAAGTTTAAAAGAAAAAGGGATTCTTTAGATACGAAAGGAGAAATTATAATGGGAATATTCGGAACATCTCGTGATATGGGAATAGATTTAGGAACAGCAAATACATTAATTTACTTGAAGGGGAAAGGAATTGTACTAAGAGAACCTTCTGTTGTAGCTATAAATATAAATACTAATAAAGTCTTAGCAGTTGGGGAAGAAGCAAAACAAATGATAGGTAGAACTCCAGGTAACATTGTTGCCATTCGCCCTATGAAGGATGGAGTAATTGCAGATTTTGAAATTACTGAAAAAATGCTTAGACACTTTATAAACAAAGTTTGTCCAAAAGGTTTCACAAGTCCAAGAATTATAGTTGGATTTCCATCTGGAGTAACTGAGGTTGAAAAGAGAGCAATAGAGGAAGCAAGTAAAAGAGCAGGTGCTAGATATGCTTCTCTAATGGAAGAACCAATGGCAGCAGCTATTGGAGCTGGACTTCCTGTAAATGAGCCAACCGGAAGCATGATAGTGGACATTGGAGGCGGAACTACAGAGGTTGCAATAATTTCATTAGGTGGGATTGTAACATGCAAGTCTCTAAGAGTGGCAGGAGATGAGTTTGATCAATCAATAATAGCTTTTGTAAAGAAGCAGTACAGTCTCATGATAGGTGAGAGAACTGCAGAAAATATTAAAATGGAGCTTGGTTCAGTGTTTGTACAAGAAGATGACGAAATGAGTATGGAAATAACTGGACGTGATTTAATAACAGGATTACCAAAAGTTATAGAAGTAACGCAAAAAGAAGTAAGAGAAGCACTCAGTGAACCAGTTCAATCAATAATTGAAGCTATAATAACAACTCTCGAGAAAACCCCACCAGAACTTGCATCAGATATTATGGAGAAAGGAATTATGTTAACTGGAGGTGGAGCGCTTCTTAAAGGAATAGATGCGCTTATAAACAGAGAAACACATATGCCAGTACACATAGCTGAAAATCCACTTGACTGTGTTGCTATAGGGGCAGGTAAAGCTTTGGGTAATATTGACGTTATGATTAAGAGTAGATAATATGAAATTTTTAAAAAATAAACTGGCAGTAGTTATTATACTATTGTCAGTTACCTTTTTATCTTTAATAGGGTATAGCGCTAATCAAGAAAAAATGTCTTTCGTTAAGAATGGTGTGGGAATAACTATAAATTCAGTGCAAGGTGTATTTTATGGTGGATTTGATAAAATTAAAAACTCTTTTAAGTTTATAACAAATATTTCAAAGGTTAAGGCGCAAAATGAAGAACTTCTAAAAACTAATAGCGATCTCCAAAACAAAGCATTAGAATATGATACTTCAATAAAAGAAAATGTAAGATTAAGAAAAATGCTTGATTTTTCAAAGCAAAAAGATCAATATAATTATGTAGGGGCTGACATAATTGGAATTGTTGGAAATAGTTTTTCAGATGGTTTTACAATAAACGAGGGTGAAAATAAAGGTATAAAAAAAAGAATGGTAGCTATTACTGGAGATGGTCTTGTAGGTCAGGTTACTTCTGTTGGTAGTAACTGGGCGATAGTTCAATGTTTATCTAATGAAAATATTGCTGTGGCAGCACTTGTCCAAAGCACAAGAGATAATAACGGTATTGTTAAAGGTTATAAAGATAAGAATAATAAATTACTTGCACAAATACAACGTCTTTCTATAGATTCGAAAGTAAAAAAAGGTGATGTAATATTAACATCCGGGCTGGGTGGCATATATCCATCTGGAATTAGAATAGGAAGCGTGCTAAGTGTTCAGGAGGACAAAGGCGAAGTAATGAAAAGTGCTATAATAGAGCCATACGTTGATTTTGCAAAAATTGAAGAGGTTTTTATTGTGGTGCAAAAAGACCCTAGGGAAATAAAATATTAGGAGTTGTCTAATGAAGAGAATATTAATGGTTGTATTTTTATGTATTCTATTTCTAATATTAGATAATACCTTGATGCCTTTGCTTAAGATAAAAGAAGTATATCCAAGTTTATTATTTACTTTTGCATTGTGTTATTCAATTGTTAACTCTCCAAAAGATGCAGTTATTATTGGGGTTTTAACTGGCGCATTGCAGGATGTATATTTTGGTAATGGATTTGGAATCAATATGATAAGCAATATGCTTATGTGCGTAGTAGCTGCGAATATAGGTAAAAATATATTTATTGAAAAATCATTTTTGCCAATAATATCATCTTTTGTGTTAAGTTTAGTAAAAGGTTTAATAGTATTTTCTCTATTGTTTTTGATAAAACAATATACATATATAGAAGTGATTTTATATCATGGAATATATAATTTAATAGTTTCTATTTTTATGTATAAATTTACATATAAACTTTCTAAAAAGGAATATATGAAGACAGAGTGGAAATTTTGATTTAGTAAGTTAAGTTGATTATTAAAGGCTTGTAAACATAAAAATTAGAATTTTAAATAAGCCCTGACAAATTTGTTTGTTAGGGTTTATTTAATTATTAAAGAATATAGAGAAAATAAAAAGAAATATTGAAATTAAGCAGGAATTTACTGATATTATGTTGAAATAATAGCTTAAGTTCAATTATGGAACGAAACAATTAATAATTGCTTTAGGAATATTGAAATAAATATCTGTTTTATACTGATGTATTATTTATTTTAATATTATTTATAGTCCAGATGAGAACTAGGAGGTTAAAATTATGATTACAGATAAAATAATCATTAAGGGAAATAAAGAGGGATTGAATGTAGTTATAAATATGAATCATTTTAGTGATTTTGATGATATGTTAGAATCTTTAGTTGAAAAGCTATCACAAGGAAGAAAATTCTACAAAGGTAGCACACTTAAGATTACTACTGAACTTAAATACATAAATGAGCGGGAAAGTAGAAAATTAAAGGAAATATTATTTGATGAGTTTCTAATTAGTGATTGCATTTTTCAAAACATTGAAGATTCTACAGTGAAAGTGTTTAATGGCATATATGAGGGAAAAACCAAATTCTTAAGAAAAACCATAAGAAGTGGACAAAGTATAAATTATCCAGGGAATGTAGTTATAATTGGTGATGTGAACCCAGGAGCTGAAATATATGCAGGAGGAAACATAATTGTGCTTGGCACATTAAGGGGCCTTGCGCATGCAGGTACTAATGGTAATGAAAAAGCTATTATTGCTGCAGTTAAGCTGGAACCTCAAATACTTCAGATTGGAAACCTTGTTACAAGATCCCCAGAGGATGAAAATAAACCTCAATATCCTGAGGTGGCAAAAATTAAAAATGGTAGTATTATTGTAGAACCGTATTTAGCTAATAAATATATTTAATGGAGGGAATTTAAGCATGGGAGAATCTATAGTTATAACTTCGGGTAAAGGTGGCGTGGGTAAAACTACTACCACAGCAAATATTGGAACAGCTATTGCATCAATGGACAAAAAGGTAGTAGTTATTGATGGAGACACAGGACTTCGTAACCTTGATGTTCTAATGGGACTTGAGAATAGAGTAGTGTTTACATTAGTAGATGTTATTGAAAAAAGATGTAGATTGAAGCAGGCACTAATTAAAGATAAAAGATTTAATAATTTGTATTTATTGCCAACAGCTCAAACAAGAGATAAAAATGACATTAATATAAAAGATATGCTAATGGTGGTAAATGAGCTAAAAGAGGACTTTGATTACGTTATTATAGACTGTCCTGCTGGTATTGAACAAGGATTTGAAAATGCCATTGTAGGAGCTGATAGAGCAATTATAGTGGTTAATCCAGAACTCACGTCTGTTAGAGATGCAGATAGGGTTATAGGAAAATTAGATTCTAAAGGTATTGATAGACATGAGGTTATAATAAATAGAATGGATTATGAGATGACGAGAAATGGAGACATGTTATCAGTAGATGATATTATAGAGTGCTTGGCAATTAAATTGATAGGGGTTGTTCCAAATGATAGAAAGGTGACAATTTCTACAAACAAAGGGGAACCAATAGTTTTAGATGATAAGTCGCTAGCGGGTATAGCATTTAAAAACATTGCAAGAAGAATAATGGGAGAGGAAGTCCCTTATGCTTCACTAGACGGATCATCAAGTGAAACAGGATTTTTTGCTTCTTTAAAAAGAATATTTAAAGGATTATAGGGGGGGACATTAATGAATTTATTTAAAATGTTTTCTAATAAAATTTTCTCCAAAAATATTGCAAGTGACAGATTAAAGCTAATTTTAATACACGATAGAGCAGACTTATCACCAGATTTTCTTGAATTGATTAAGGCTGACATACTAAAGGTGATTTCAAAATATGCTGAAATAGAACCTGGGGAAATTGAAGTTAGATTAACAACAACAGAAGAATACGATGGAAATTCACCAGCTTTAATAGCAAATATACCAATTAAAAAAATAAAAAGATAGGTTTCCAAAAGCTACGTATAATTAATAACTTATGCATAGCTTTTTCTTTTTAATATGATATAATCATATTTGGTACGAGCTGCGAAGAAGCACGCAGATGGAGGTAGGTTAATTCATGAAGATTTTACAAAAACTAAAACTTAGTAAGAAACTTTTAAGAGAATTGGATTATGGTACAATTATATTTGCAATTTGTATCGTAATTTTTGGATGTATAAATATTTATAGTGCTACAAACAAGAATTATGGAACCAAGTTAGTTAAAATGCAAATTATGTGGTTTATAGTAAGTATTGCTGTGATGTATGTTCTTTTGGTCTTTGATTATATGTTAATAGAAAATTATGCCGTTATAATATATTGGGCAGGCGTTGCATTGTTAATATATGGTGATGTTTTTGGAACTGTTGTCAATGGTGCAAGGTCTTGGATAAATGTAGGAATAGGCACCCTGCAACCTTCAGAATTTGCTAAGATTGGCATGATAATAATGCTGGCTAAGAAATTAGATGAAATGGAAGGAAAAATTAATGAACCTAAAAATTTGTTAACTTTAATGTTTTATGTAGCAGTGCCAATGATTTTAATTATTATTCAACCGGATATGGGAATGACTATGGTTAGCTTTTTTATAGTACTAGGGATATTTTATTGTATAGGATTAAATCAGAAAGTGGTAATTGGAGGACTAACTTCCGTTTTACTGTTAATTGTAGGTGTATGGAATTCTCCAATTATGAAACCTTACTGGAAGGGTAGGCTCACATCTTTTTTGCATCCAGAGGATTATGCACAAACTTCTGGGCTTCAGGTTATTCAATCAAAACTAGCTATAGGATCAGGAGGGATTTTTGGAGGAGGATTTGGAAAAGGAGTGCAATTTAATTCTGTTCCAGAAAATCATACGGATTTTATTTTTGCCGTTTTAGCAGAAGAATGGGGACTTATTGGTGCATTAGTATTATTATTATTATATGGACTACTTATATATCGATTAATAAAAATTGCAAAAGAATCGAAAGATATTTTTGGAACTGTGCTTTGTGTGGGGTTTATTTCAAATTTATTATTTTCGATAATGCAAAATATGGGGATGACCATGGGTCTTATGCCTATTACCGGAATAACCCTACCATTTATGAGTTATGGTGGAAGTTCGCTATTGACAAGTTTTATGGCACTAGGACTAGTGTTAAATGTAGGTATGAGGAGAAAGAAAATAAACTTCTAAATTACAGAACATGATGATATAATTAATTTAATTAATACATAGGAGGAATAAATATGAGAATAGCACTAGTTGCCCATGATAAAAAAAAGGATGATATGATTGACTTTGCAACACGTTATAAGGATGTTTTAGTGAAACATGATTTATATGCAACAGGAACAACCGGAAAATTATTGATTGAACAAGTGGGACTTTCTGTTACTAGATTTTTATCAGGACCACTTGGAGGCGACCAGCAAATAGGTGCGAAACTTGCACAAGGTGAAATGGATATGATAATTTTTTTAAGAGATCCACTAACTCCTCAACCTCATGAGCCTGATATTTCAGCGCTCCTTAGATTATGCGATGTTCATTGTGTTCCACTTGCTACAAATTTAGGTACAGCGGAAGTTTTGATGAGAAGTTTAATAAACCGTGAATAAATAAAAACACATTTTTACAAGCACTACGTATTTGTAGTGCTTGTTTTTTTATGGTTAAAAGATACTTTTTCTTATAATATGTAATATAAATAGGTAAAATCAAATATATATAAATAGTGAAAAGAATGCATGAGGGGGATAAAATGGGAAATTATAATATGCAATACCAAAGCTATTATAATAATTTAGCTAAAAAACAAAGAGGTTCAAATAAGTTTTCTAGTGAAGGTAATATACAAAGTAGAATAATAAAATTTTATGTAAAGAGAGTAACAAAGGAATTAATTGGTGTTTTAACATTGCTTATCTTTGTTCTGTTTTTCAAAGTAGTAGTTACACCTAAAACGCAATATGTTTATAACTATTCTAAGCAAGCAATAAATAAACAATACAATTATAGTACTCTACTTGGTAAAGTGAAAGATGTTAAATTTAAAGATATTCAAGGTATTACAGTGAATTTCTTTGATAAAGTTAAAAGTACAATTTCCAGTGGAGATACAATAAATGATAAAAATATTGGTTTTTAATAGTTAAGCAATTGCTTTGGGGGATTAATTGATAAGAATAAGTAAGTTATTTATACCGTATATTATTTTGTTAATAATATTAGGATTTAAAGGGCAATTGATAATATCCTTTGCTTTTGTAATAATCCATGAGTTAATGCATTACCTGACCGCCAGAATCTTAGGCTTTTCGGGTTTTGATATAGAAATACTTCCTATAGGGGCAGTACTTAAGGTGAAAGATTTAGATGAAGCAAGTGCTAAAGAAGACTTAATAATCTCTTTAGCGGGCCCATTATTAAATTTATTATTAGCAGCCATTTTTTATTTTTTATTTATAGTATTCAAATCACCTTATTTACAATTAATGTGTAATAGTAATTTAGCAATAGGTATTTTTAATCTTATCCCAGCCTTTCCCCTAGATGGAGGGAGAGTGCTTAGGGATATCTTAAGTATTAAGACCATATATAGAAAGGCTAATGAAATCTCTGTTATGATTAGTATGATACTCGGAAGTATTTTCATGTTTATATATTTTGTAAGTGTGTATGCACATAAAAGCAATTTTAATTTAGGGCTAATATCTATATTTATTTTAATATCTTCGATTAAAGAGAAGGAAAGGATAGTATATTTAATTATGGGCTATATTATTAAGAAGAAATATAGGTTTATAAAAAGGGGATATGTAGAGAACAGAAGTATATCTATTTTTTGTAAGAAAAATTTGTTAACTGTGCTAGGACTAATTGATAAGAATAAGTATAATTTATTTACAATATTAGATGAGAATATGAGTGTGCTAGCAATTTTGTATGAGGAAGAAATAATTCAGGCAATAAAGTCATTTGGTAATATAAGTTTAAGTGAGTATATTGATATTAAAAAATTAAAGGATACTTTATAATAAAACATATTGACAAATAACCAGCCTGGTATGAACTGCCCCCTGTCAAGTAGACAGGGGGCAGTTCATTATAGGTTGGCTATTTTATTTATTATTTTGAAATTTATCACTCATGTGTTAAAATAAAATAATGTAATAAACGTAGGGACTACTCAAATAAATAACAAGCAAAGAAATTAGAATGCTTACTTGTTATTTATTTGAGTGTGCTTGTGGTAGATGAAAGTAATAAATGCTTTACCACTCAGAAAAAACGAGGAGGAATTTCTATGAATAAAATTTCTGATGATATATTATTTAAGGTCGAAAAGCCTGCTAGATACATAGGCGGAGAACTTAATTGTTGCTATAAAGATATAGAGAAAATTGATATAAGATTTGCGTTTTGCTTTCCAGATGTGTATGAGGTTGGTATGTCACATTTAGGCAGTCGAATACTTTATCATGTCTTAAACGAAAGAGTCGACACTTACTGTGAAAGAGCTTTCGCTCCTTGGCCAGATATGGAAAAACAAATGAGAGAAAATAATATAGCTCTATATGCACTAGAGAGCAAAGATTCTTTAAAGGAATTTGATATTATAGGATTTACGCTTCAATATGAGATGAGTTACACTAATATACTTAATATGCTGGATATGTCTGGTATAACCATAAGAGCTTCCGAGAGAGGCGACGCTGAACCTATAGTTATGGCCGGGGGTCCTTGTGCTTATAATCCTGAACCACTGTATGATATAGTAGATTTCTTTGAGCTTGGTGAAGGCGAAGAAATAATGAATGATGTTTTAGATATTTATAAAAATTTCAAAGGGCGTAAAAAAGAATTTCTAAGAGAAATATCTAAAATAAGGGGTATATATGTGCCTTCATTATATGAGGTTACGTACAACGAGGATAATACCATCAAGGAATTTAAACCTAAATATGATGATGTTCCTAAAATGGTTAGGAAAAGATTTGTAACAAATCTTGATGAAGTTGCTTTTCCAGATAAAATGGTAGTTCCATATATTGAAATAGTACATGATAGGGTAATACTCGAGACATTTAGAGGATGCACCAATGGATGTAGATTCTGCCAGGCGGGTATGATATATAGACCAGTTAGAGAAAAGAGCACGGCTAACCTTATTGATTCAGCAGATAAATTATTAAAGAGCACGGGATATAGAGAAATATCATTAAGTTCTTTAAGTATATGTGATTATTCAGATATACGAAACCTTATAACTACGCTTATAGAAAAACATAAGGATAATCATGTGAGTGTGTCTCTTCCATCAATTAGAATAAATTCTTTCTCTGTAGACTTAATTAAAGAGATACAAAAGGTTAAAAAAACTGGTATAACTTTTGCACCTGAAGCTGGAACGCAACGAATGCGCGATATTATAAATAAGGGTGTTACAGAAGAGCAAATATTAGAAGCTGCCAGTAGCGTTTTTGCTTCAGGGTGGTCAACTATAAAGCTCTATTTCATGGTAGGACTTCCTTATGAAACTTTAGAGGATGTACGAGGCATTGCAGAGTTATCAGATAAAGTTGTAGCGGAATATTTTAAAATACCTAAAGAAACAAGGAAAAGAGGATTAAGGGTCACTTCGAGTTCTGCTATATTTGTACCAAAACCATTTACACCTTTTCAGTGGGCTCCGCAAAGCAGAATGGAAGATGTAGTTGAAAAAATAAAAGCAGTTAAATATGCAATAACAAGTAAGGCGGTTATTTATAATTATCATGAATCATTAGTTTCATACCTTGAGGCTGTAATTGCAAGAGGAGATAGAAGAATTTGTGATGTTATAATAAAGGCATTTGAAAAGGGTGCAAAATTTGATGGTTGGTCTGAATATTTTAATTTTGAAATATGGCAAGAAGCAATGCTCGAATGTGGAGTACTAGGAGAATTCTATGCGTATCGCGAAAGAAGTTATGATGAAATACTTCCCTGGGATTTCATAGATATTGGTGTAAATAAAGAATACCTAATTTCAGAAAATGAAAAAGCTAAAAAGGTAGAACTAACCCAAAATTGCAAACTAGGATGTACAGAGTGTGGTGTTAATGTTAACTTTAAAGAAGGGACGTGTTTCAAGGGTGCGTTATTTAATTAAGTATACTAAAGACAGTGAGATTAAATTTGTTGCTCATTTAGATTTAATGAGAACTATTCAAAAGGTAATTAAAAGGGCAGAACTTCCAATAAAATATTCAAAAGGATTTAATCCTCATATGGCAGTGTCCATTGCGCAACCATTGTCAGTAGGAGTACATTCAAATGGGGAATATATGGATGTGATTTTTGAGGAAGAGTTAGAAGAAGAATATATTTTGGTGAAAATGAATGAAAACACGCCACGTGGAATAAAAATTTTAGATGTGGTAAAAGTTATCCCGGTTGAGGGAAAAAAACAGTCACAAGCTATGGCAGTTATTGATGCAGCAAAATACACTATTAAATTAAAATGCTTTGATGAAGATGAGGTTTTAAAAACACTAAAGGATGTTTGTAGCACTGAGCAGTGGAACATTATTAAGACCAGCAAGAAAATTGGAGAAAGAATGGTTAACATAAAACCATTAATATTTGAATTTGATTATAAGGTAGATAACTTTGTGCTCAATATATCAGTTCTTATTGCTTGTGGAAGTCGCGATAATTTATCTGCTAGGCTACTTGTAGACTATATGAGTGGGCATATAGAGTCTATTAACAAAGAGGCCTTTGTTGATATAACGCGGGAAGAAATGTATGCATATAAAGATGATAAATTAGTCACTCTTAGCAATTATTTTAAAAATTAGTAAAACAGGAGTGGGTTAAAGTGAAAGAAATATATATTGAAAGACAAGAAGAGTTTTTAAGAATAGCTATAAAGGAAAGTAACAAATTAAAGGAATGTTTTATAGAGGAAGAGTATAGTGGACCAATTCCAGGGGAAATATATAAAGGCGTCGTAAAAAATATTGTTCCAGCAATTAAGTGTGCCTTTGTAGATATTGGTCAGGGTAAAGATTGTTACATGTATCTTGACGCACGATTTACTAATACCAAGATAAAAAAAGGCGATGAAATTATTGTTGAAGTTTTAAAAGAAGAAATAGACAAAAAGGGAGCTAAAGTTACTAGTGCTTTTGGTATCCCAGGTACTTACTGCGTGGTTGTAAATATTAATAAAGATATAAATTTTTCTAAAAAAATAAATAACGTGGCTTTTGAAACTATGGTGTCAAGTCAATTGATTAAACCAGAGGATATAGGAGTAATGATTAGGACTAACGCCTTTGATGTAGATATTAACATTTTAAATGATGAAGTGAAAAGTCTATATGAAATATATAAAGATATTATAAACCGTGCAAAATACTCATTAAACCCTATTTTGCTATTTAGTGATGCTGGAGCTTTAAACAGAACTCTGCGTGATATTTTAGATAAAAATACTTTTAAAATAGTATTGAATAATGAAAGCGATTTTGAGTATGCTAAAGAATATACGAAAAATCGATCTGATATCGATGTAAAAGTTGAACTTCATAGTGAAAGCAGAACTCTACTTGATTATTATGGAATAGAAAAAGAAATACTTAGTCTTCGTAATCATAGAATATCACTAAAATGTGGAGGCAATATTGTAATTGATAAAACAGAGGCAATGTATGTAATTGACGTTAATTCTGGAAAAAACATAAAAAGTCGTTCATTACAAAAAACTGCTCAAAGTACTAATATTGAGGCGGCGAGAGAGATTGCAAGACAAATAAGACTCCGGAATTTAAGTGGGATCATTATAATAGATTTTATTGATATTGAGGACTTAGAGGTGAGGAGAGGTATATTAGATGTTTTAAGGGAAGGTTTTGCAGATGATAAAAATAAGACTGTAATCTATCCTTTTACACAGCTTAATTTGGTTCAAATTGCAAGGCGTAGGCGAGGAAAGTCTATATACGAATTTATTGAGGAACCTTGCAAGCATTGTAATGGTAAGAGTACTAGGGTTAAACTATCCTATATTCAGTTTTTAATTAAAAACGAAATTTATAAATTGCAAAAGGAACAAGGTATAAAGGACATATATATTGAAATTGATCAGATTTATAAAAAGGATATTATGGATGACGTTTTAGAATTTACAGGTCAAATAGGGGCAATAGATAATAGTGTTTATGTGAATTTTATTCATCATTTAGAAAAATTTAAAGTTGAATCGCTAATTTTTGAAAATCAAATAAGAAATTTGCAAACATATAAGATATATGGATAAATGTGCTTTACAAACATATGAATATATGGTAAAATGGCTTTTGTAGACCGCACACACAAGGTTCTAAATCATACTTGCTTTAAAAGATTTACATAAAGGTATGTACCTGGGATGGCGAGACTGGATCAAGGAGGTGTATTTTATGTACGCAGTTTTAGTTACTGGTGGAAAACAATACAGAGTTCAAGAAGGAGACGTTTTATTCGTTGAAAAATTGGATGCTGAAGTTGAGACGACCGTTGAATTGAATGAAATTCTTGCAGTAGGCAAGGAAGAGGGTTTAGTAGTTGGAAAACCTCGAGTTGAAGGAGCTAAAGTTGTTGCTAAGGTATTAGCACAAGGAAAAGCTAAAAAAGTTGTAGTTTTTAAGTTTAAAAGAAAGTTAGATTACAGAAAGAAACAAGGACACAGACAATCATATACTAAGATTCAAATTGAGAAGATAGAAGCTTAATTATGGTCAAAGTTAGATTTGTCCGAAGTTCCGGTAAAATAGTTTCTTTTAAAATAAAAGGTCATGCATTGCCTAAAGAAAAACAGATGGATATAGATTTAGTTTGTTGTGCTATTTCATCAATTTCTCAAACTACAGTAATTGGGATTGAGGAAGTTTTGAAAATAAAGACAAAGTATGTTATAGATGATGGATTCTTAAATTTAAATTTAGAAAATCAAACTCTAGAAGATATCGAAAGATGTCAAGTTTTACTTGAAACAATGATACTTGGACTTAAAAGCATAGAAATTACTTATGGAAAATATATAAAAGTAGAAGCAGAGGAGGTGTAGTACTATGTTAGTTATGAACCTTCAGTTATTTGCTCATAAAAAAGGAGTAGGTAGCTCAAGAAATGGTAGAGATAGTGAATCTAAGAGACTTGGGACAAAACGTGCAGATGGACAATTTGTTCTTGCAGGTAATATTTTAGTAAGACAAAGAGGAACAAAAATTCATCCAGGAAACAATGTTGGAATAGGTGGAGATGACACTCTTTTTGCTAAAATTAGTGGAATTGTGAAATTTGAAAGAATGGGAAAAATGAAGAAAAAAGCAAGCGTTTATCCTGTTGATGAAGAAATGTCTATTGCTGAATAATTTAAGGCACCCTTAAAGGGTGCTTTTTTAAAATTCTCTTTTGGAGGATATAATGATTAAATTAGATAAAGATAGATTAGAAAAAGATGAATTAGAAAATTATATAATTTTACTTAGAAAACAAAGACACGATTTTATGAATGATCTGCAAGTTATATATGGATATTTGCAAATGAAGCGGCCAGAGGGTGCTTTGGAATACATAGATAAATTATCTAAAGAAAATGGAGTTATTAGTGAAATTTACAAATTGCAGGATGATGGATTTTCACTATGTCTTGAAAATAATATTAAGAAATTATGGGCAAATGAAATAAAAGTAGAATTGGACATTGAAATTAGTAATTTTAAAAATAAAATTTTTGAAAATAAATACAGTAAAAAAAATAATATAGTAAATACTATATTTAAGAGAATTATAGATACTATATTTATTGAAATTGAAAACATTAATCAAAATTTTGTTTTTATTTATATATTTGAAGATGAATTAGGTGAAAGTCTACTTATTACTAATAACCAAGCCATGTATGATGAAATAAGCTGGATGGATGAATGGGAAAAAGTAGATATAGATATTGAAATAGACGATTTAAGAATTTATAAATGTAGTTTTGATAATGATGTAGCTTATAGATTAATATTTGGCACATCAGATGATGTCGACATCCTAGGTAATGCTTAATAGATTTTAAATTAAACAAAATAGAAAATGCGCTAAGGTAAGGTGAAATATATGTTTATTGATACAGCCAAGATTTTTGTTAAGTCAGGAAATGGTGGTAATGGAGCCGTTTCGTTTAGAACAGAAAAATATATACCTCTGGGTGGACCAGATGGTGGAGATGGTGGAAACGGTGGAGATGTAATATTAGTAGTTGATGCTAGTATGACAACTTTATTAGATTTTTCATATGCAAGGAAATTTGTAGCAAAAAATGGAGTAGGTGGTTCTGGCTCTAAATGCTACGGAAAAGCTGGAGAAACTCTGCACGTTAAAGTTCCAATGGGGACTATTGTACGTGACATGGAAACAGATAAAATAATGTGTGATTTAGCTCATGATGGTCAAACTTTTAGGGTTTGCAAAGCAGGCCAAGGTGGAAAAGGTAATGTTAAATTTTGTACACCTACAAGGCAAGCACCTAATTTTTCAGAACCTGGAATGCCAGGAGAAGAACGATGGATTAAGCTTGAACTTAAACTTTTAGCTGATGTTGGATTATTAGGTTTTCCAAATGTAGGCAAGTCAACATTATTATCAGTAGTGTCAAAAGCAAGACCTAAAATTGCCAATTATCACTTTACAACTTTAAAACCAAATTTAGGAGTAGTAAGTGTTAAGGGTGCCCAGCATTTTGTTATGGCTGATATACCAGGTATAATTGAAGGAGCCGCTGAAGGAGTAGGCCTTGGAATAGGTTTTTTAAGACATATTGAAAGAACTAGAATGCTTATCCATGTGGTTGATATTTCAGGAATTGAAGGTAGAGATCCTGTAGAGGACTTTATGAAAATTAATGAAGAACTTAGAAAATATAGTGTTAAATTATGGGATAGACCTCAAATAATAGCTGCAAACAAAAGTGATTTGTTATTTGATGATGAGGTTTATGAAAACTTTAAGAAAAAATTAAATGAATTAGGATACGATGATAGTAAAATATTTAAAATATCTGCAGCTACAAATCAAGGTGTAGAAGCTTTGATGAAAGAAGCAGCTAGAATGTTAACTACTATTCCGGTTACGGAGCTTGTAATAAATGAAGAAGAAAAATTCGTAGTAGAAGAAAAAAGATTTACATACACTGTTGAAGTAGATGACCAAGGGACTTTTGTTGTTGAAGGAACTTTTGTTGATAGGTTGCTTATGGCTGTTAATATAAATGAACCTGATTCTCTTAAATATTTTCACAAAGTATTAAAGAACAAAGGTGTATTTGATACATTAATTGCAAAAGGAATTCAAGATGGCGATTTAGTAAGATTACAAGATTTTGAATTTGAATTCTTATTATAAAATATAAAAAGTTATAATTGTTATCTTATAGGGGACATGAAAATAAACTAGGATATAATAAAAAAGGCTACAATAGATTAGAATATTTGTCTTGTTATTTATTAAAGTGTTCCTAAAGATGTAGCTAGGAGGATATTATGATTACAAGTAAGCAAAGAAGTTACTTAAGAACTATTGCAAATCCATTACAACCTTTATTTCAGCTTGGAAAAGCTGGTGTAGAAGAAAATTTTTTAAAGCAAGTAGAGGATGCATTAGAATCTAGAGAAATTATTAAAATTAAAGTATTAAATAATAGTGGGTTAACTGCCAGAGAAGCTTCAGATATAATTTGTGAGGCAATAGGAGCAGAGGGAGTTCAAAGTATTGGTAGCAAATGTGTATTTTACAAAAGGTCTTTAAAAAAGCCTACGATTGAATTACCATAAAAGCATGTAACTTTACATGCTTTTTCCTCTATTTAAAATTAGAAATTTGTGTTATTATTTTATTTGAGGAGCCTTATTATAATATAAAGAAGGTGTTACAGTGAAAAAAGCCATCTTTGGAGGAACATTTGACCCAATTCACATAGGCCATGTTCATATTGCCTATGAAGCATTATATAATTTACATTTGGATAAAATTTTATTCATGCCAGCAGGCAACCCACCTAACAAGCTTAATGAAAAAATTACAAATTCTCAAATTAGATATGATTTAGTTAAAAAAGCAATAGAATGCGAAAGCGACTTTGAAATAAGTGATTATGAAATAAAAAAGAAGGAAAATAGTTATACCTACGAAACTATTGAACTTTTTAGTAAATCTCAGCGTAAGACAGAGTGGTATTTTTTAATTGGTGTTGATAGCTTAATGGATTTAAATAATTGGAAAAATGTAGGCAGAATACTGGATAATTGTAAGCTAGTGGTTTATAATAGGGCAGGATTTACAGTGGAAGAAGTATTAAAACAAAAAAAATATGTAGAACAAAAATTTAACAAGGAAATAATTTTTCTTGATATGTCAATTATAGACATATCTTCAACAAAAATTAGAAAAAATATAAAACAAGGTAAAAATGTAAACTACATGCTTCCTGGTGGAGTGGGGACGATTATTGATAAACTTCATCTATATAAATAGGAACTGATATAAAAATAGGAACTAAATTATCGAAAATTGTTTTATACTTTGTAGGAATTCTAGGGGGATTTAAATGTGGAATGATAAAGAGATGCTTAATTATTTGCAAATAAATTTGAAAGAAAGTAGACTCAAACATAGTTTAAGTGTTAGTGATACTGCAGTGACATTAGCAACTATTTATGGACAAAATATAGAAAAGGCGCGAATTGCAGGATTAGTACATGATTGTGCAAAAAATATGACAGATGCGCAACTTGTAAAAGTGGCTATGGAGTATAAAATAGATATAGATGAAATATATAAACAAAATCCATCAATTTTGCATGGACTAGTTGGAAGTATAATAGCTAAAACAGTAATGGGGATTTTAGATCAGGATATTTTAAGTGCCATTCGCTATCATACTACTGGTAGAAGAAATATGAGCATTTTAGAGAAGATAATTTATATTGCGGATTATATTGAACCGTTAAGAAAATTTAATGGGGCAGAGCAATTAAGAAACTTAAGTAAGATAGATTTAGATGCAGCAATAATACAGTCGCTTGAAAATACAATAAAATATGTTATAAGTCAAAAGGGATTATTGCATATAGATACAATAGATGCAAGAAATTATTTATTAAGTAAACAAAGTGGGGGGAAAGTATGAAAAATGAGAAAAAACGAAAAAAGATAGTTAATTATAAAAGGTTTGCTATTGTTACTATTAGTTTTTTGGTGATAGTTTGTGTTTTGATTTTTGCGGGTTTTTATTTCTACTTATCCAAACTTAATAATAATGCAGTAGATTTATCTAAAAAAGATATAACATCTAAACTGAGCCAGGCTGAGTTAGACAAAATAAGTAATGATGGAGGATCTTGCAATATACTTGTTATGGGTGTAGATATAGGTACTCCAGGTGCTACAAATGATGATGATCCTAAAAGGACAGATACAATGATATTAGCACATTATAATGCAAAAGATAAAAAACTTAGTTTAGTTTCTATTCCTAGAGATACCTTAATTCAGATAAATGGCAAAAATCAAAAAATTAATGCTGCCCATGTTATTGGTGGTGTGACTTATGCGGTTAATGCTGTAGAAGAGTTATTAGGTATTAAAATTGACTACTATGGAAAAATTGACTATGAAGGATTTAGAAAAGTTATTGATGCTATTGGTGGCGTGGATATGGATATAACAAACGATATGAATTATGACGATCCTTCTCAAGATTTGAGCATTCATTTTAAAAAAGGTACAACCATTCATTTAGATGGTAAAAAAGCTGAAGAATTTTTCAGGTGGAGAAAAAATAATGATGGAACAGGTTTAGCAAATGCTGATTTAGACAGAATAAAAAATCAACAATTGTTTATTTCTAAAGTCATGGCAAAAGTAAAAAGTCCGATTATATTAATCAAGATTCCAAGTGTTTTATCAGCAATTCAGAGTTATGTAGAAACTAACATGGATGCAAATGGTATACTTAAGTATGGATACTTATTCGCTACCATAGGTAAAGATAAGATTTCTATGGATACTATTAAAGGTGAATCAAAGTATATAAATAAGATATCATACGTAGTATATGATGAAGCTAAGAATAAAGATATTCTTTCAAAATTAAATGATAGTCAAGTGCAAAATATTGATAAGTCAAAGTTTAAAATCAAGATACTTAATGGTACAAAAAAATCGGGTTTAGCTAGTGATTTTTCAAAATATCTTTCAGAAAAAGGCTATAATAAGGCGGTAACTGATAATGGTGAGACTACTAGTAAAAGCAAAATTATAGTATACAATGGGAGTGAAGATATAAAAGCTGACCTAATAAAAGATTTTAAAATAGACAATATTGAGTTTTTATCGTCAAAAGAGGAGAATTTTGATATAATAGTCTTGTTGGGTGAAGATCATGAATACATGTATAAATAGCTTGGAAGAAGATAATTAATAGCTTCGAAGAAGATAATTAACAAAGCACATATAACAATTAGGAGGAGAAAAAATGGAAAAACTTATTATAAGTACAAGTAAAGCACCAGCAGCACTTGGACCATATTCTCAAGCAGTAAAAGTTGGGAATCTATTATATACTTCAGGGCAATTAGCAATAAATGCTGCTACTGGAGAATTTATAAATGATGATATAAAAAAAGCTACAGCACAATCTTTAGAAAATGTAAAAGCTATATTAGAGGAAGCTGGTACTACATTAGATAAGGTAGTAAAAACACTAGTTTTCTTAAAGGATATGAATGATTTTGCTGAAATGAATGAAGTATACTCTTTATATTTTGGCACTAATCCTCCAGCAAGGTCTTGCGTTCAGGCAGGAAAACTTCCAAAGGATGCAATAATAGAAATAGAAGTAATTGCAATTGCCTGATAATAAATTAACCTATGTGGTTCGGGAAGATATTAAAGAAGTAAAATTAAGAGATTATTTGAAGTATGCAGAGAAGTTGTCTGGTAGATTTATAAAAGGTACAGGGCTTACTGGAAAAATAAGTGTAAATAATAAAGTGGTTAAGTTAAATCATAGAATAAGTTCAAAGGACATAATAGAAATTGATATGAAGAAAGACGAGCATCAAAACATTGAACCCGAAAAGATGGATATAGATGTGGTATATGAGGATATAGACCTTATTGTTGTAAATAAGAGGCCAGGCATAGTGGTTCATCCAACTCGCGGGTACCCTTATGGAACTCTTGCCAATGGTGTTTTATATTATTTTAAAGAAAAAGGTGAAAATTGCATTGTAAGACTAGTGAGTAGATTAGACATGGATACTTCAGGTCTTATAATAATTGCAAAAAACCAATTTTCACATATGGCGTTAGCTAGGGATATGCATAGCAACATAGCACAGCGCAAAGACAAAAGTGGTGAAGGCATTCATGACAAGACTTTAGAGAAGAGTTATATGGCTATTGTACATGGCAATATGAAAGAAAAGTCTGGTACTATTGATTTACCTATTGGAAACCCAAATGAAGATAGTGCAAAACGAGAAGTTTGGGAAGATGGGCAAAGGAGTATAACTCATTACCAAGTTGTTGAATCTTTTAAAGATGCTGATTTGTTAAAAGTTACACTGGAAACAGGTAGAACACATCAAATTCGTGTTCATTTAAGTCATATTGGGCATCCACTTTATGGGGACAGCCTTTATGGAACAAGCGAGCCTAATTACATTGATAGGCAGGCACTACATGCTTATAAATTAATTATCCCACATCCAAGAACTGGTGAGAAGCTTATATTAGAGTCGAAAATTCCAGAAGATATGGAGAATTTGGTAAGTAAATTAAAAGCTGAGAGTGACATATAAAAAAGCAACAGGTACATTTTAATGCACCTGTTGCTTTTTATATGTCACCTTTTATTATTTAAATTGTCTATGAATCTCTTTAATTTTGTTTTTCTTCTTCTTCTCTTTATATTTAATCCTCTAAGAATTAACAATATTACTAATGCAATCCCTACATATTTTAGTATGCTTACTAATTTTGGGTTATTTAAATTATTCTTTAAAAATGAATTGTTAATGACTGGGACTTTCTTAGAATAATTCACTCCACTAGTTAAATCTAAAGTGTAAGAATTCTCACCAAAAACAATTGTAGCCTTGCTTATAATATCACCTTTCTTAAATGACGATAAGTCTTTCTTCTCTTGCTCAGTTTTAACAGTTGCTGTCGAAGTTGAATTTTTAGCTTTAAGGATATAAAGATCTTTTGAGGCAAGTAGTGGAACTGACGTACCATCCTCTAAAGTTAATTTCGATACAACATTATTCTTTTTAAACTGCTCCGAAAGTTCAAAATTATCGAATCCATAATTCAATAGTTTTATACTGTCTGGAAAAAAAGTCTTTTTAGAGTCATGTACAAGAGCTACTATAAGCTTTTGCCCATTTCTAGTAGCTACGGCTATATAAGAATGTTTTGATTGAATAGTATATCCTGTCTTTCCACCTTCACTATCTGGATAATAATATTGGTCACCCTTTTGTATTAGTCTATTCTCATTCCAAAGAGGACGTTGTAGCTTAGATTTATTTGTTGCTGCCATTTTATATGAAGGAGTTGTTGCTATCACCTTGTATTCTTTATGTTTGGTAAGTTCTTGCATAATTAAAGATAAAGCGTAAGCAGAAGTTTTATGATTAACATTATATAGACCATTTGGATTTACAAAATTAGTATTTTTGCAACCTAAAGAAGCTGCTCTTTCATTCATAAGTTTTGCAAACTTTTCTGTTGAGCCACTTACATGTTCTGCTAAGGCGACTGCGCAATCATTAGCAGATGCTAATATTAAACCATATAATAATTCTTTTACAGAAATTTTTTCACCTTCAATTAGATATATTCTTGAGCCTTCAGTCAGCGAAGCATTTTTACTTACGGTTACTATATCGTCTAATTTAGAGTTTTCGAGTACTAGAAGTATAGTCATTATCTTAGTGGTGGAAGCTGGAGGGTAAGCAGAATTCTTGTTTTTCTCATAAAGTATTTTACCAGTAGTGGCATCAAGCAGGACAACACTATCAGCGGACACTGATGGTGGTGGGGCTACAGTAGCTTTGACTGCTGGGATTACATTAAAAAGTAAAAAAAATGATGTTAAAATTATTGTGATAAACTTTTTCATAGGTTGCCTCCCAGTTTTTCAATATTTATATTATATCAAAAAAATCCTTTCTTAGCGATAGTATTCATAGAAAGTTGTCAATAATTTTATATAGGAGCACAAAACAATTACTAATTGGTTTGTATTCAAAGAGATTGATAAGGAGGAATTATGAAAAATAAAGAAAAAATAATTGGTTCTATAGTTATTTTGTGTTTAAGTATTATCTTTATAATTGTTGGATACTCAGTATCAAAGCCAAAAGAAAATGTAAATGCTACGGATTACACAGATGTTTTTACTGATGTTGCCAAACCAATAGAAAAAAAAGATGCAGAAGCTGTTATTTCAGCTGGAGCAGATACTACAGCGAAAAGTAATATTATCGTGGAAGATATTAATATTAAAGTAGATATAAAGGGTGCCATAAAAAATCCTGGCGTTTATGAAATAAAAAAAGGAAGTAGAGTAACTGATCTTATAAAATTAGCAGGGGGTGGAACAACAGACGCTGACCTTGATTCCACTAATCTTTCTTCAAAATTAAATGATGAAGACTGTATTGTGATAAATACAAAGGGAGAGGCAAATAAATTGCAAACCACGCAAATTCCAACTAATAATTCTGCAAGTTCAGGCTCAAGTTCTAATAGCAAAGAAGGAAATGCTATTATTAATATAAATACTGCAAGCAAAGAAGAATTAATGACTCTTACAGGTATAGGGGATGTTAAAGCTGATGTTATTATTGAATATAGAAAGACAAATGGAGGGTTTAAGTCTGTTCAGGAACTAACAAAAGTAGGTGGAATTGGAGAAAAGACCCTAAGCAAGTTTATCGATAAGATAGACATAAAGTAGCTAATAGTATAAAATTATGTTGTTATAAAATTTTTAAGTTCGAGGAGGTTTTAAAATGGATAAGAGACTTACAGAACTATCAAAAAACTGTGGCTGTGCTGCTAAAATAGGGCCGGAGGCCTTATCGAAGATTTTAAAAAAATTACCTAAAATGGAAAGTGAAAATTTAATTGTTGGAATTGAGACAAATGATGATGCAGCAGTATACAAATTAAGTGATGAAATCGCAGTTATTCAAACATTAGACTTCTTTACACCAGTTGTAGATGATCCTTATACCTTTGGGCAGATAGCAGCAGCAAATTCATTGAGTGACGTGTATGCTATGGGAGGGAAACCAACATTAGCATTAAATATAGTATGTTTTCCTAATTGTTTAAATACAGATATACTTGGAGAAATTTTAAAAGGTGGAGCAGACAAAGTAATAGAAGCTGGGGCAATAGTAATGGGTGGACATTCTGTGCAGGATGATGAACCCAAATATGGTCTATCTGTGATGGGAATAGTGCATCCAGGAAAGGTGTTAAAGAACTATGGCTGCAAATTAGGAGAAGTGCTAATATTAACAAAACCGCTGGGCCTAGGAATAGTTATTACAGCAATAAAGGCTGAAATGGCATCAGAAGAGGCTTATGATACTGCGGTTAAAGTTATGAAAACTTTAAATAAATATGCGGGAGAAATCATCGTGGACCATGAGATAAGTGCATGTACTGATGTAACAGGTTTTGGTATTATGGGGCACTGCTATGAAATGGCTAGTGGGTCTAACATAAGCCTAAAATTATATAAAGACAAAATACCATACATAAAACAGGCTAAAGAGTATGCAAAGATAGGATTAGTGCCTGCAGGTAGTTATAATAATAAAGCATACTTAGAAGGTAAATATGAGCTTAGAAATGTGCCGGAGTGGCTAGAAGATATATTATTCGATCCTCAAACTTCAGGAGGACTTTTAGTATCCTGTGCATTGCCAGATGTGGAAAGTCTTATGAGCAAGTTAAATCAGTTAGAATTAAAATCACAAATAATTGGTGAAGTAATCCCTTTGCAAGATAAATATATAATTGTGGAGTAAGTAAAAAATATTTTAAAAGTATATGGGAAATATGTATCATCTTATGATTTTAGGATACAATATACAAATGAACAAGAAAAACTAAAAAACAGTATTATGGTGTCCTATGATATTGGAAGATATAATACTCGAGAACCATAGAATTCTTTATATGGAAAGTTAAAAATATGAAGATTAGAGTGGGACGATTCGACAAATTCATGCAAATTGCTATTGAATATGGCAGTAAAACATGCTATAATGTAAAGTGTGCATGGGGGTAGAGAGGTGCTGGTGTGCCTGCCGGTTTTCAAAACTGTGTTGCCCTGCTAATACCACGATGGTTGTGTTCAATTCACACAGATTTCCGCCAATTAAATAGACATATTGCGGCTTAGATACATATTTTTATGTTATCTGAGCCGCTTTTTATTTTGGCTTTGACAACGGAAATATTAATTCAATATTTTTTATTTACCAATAAAAGTAGCCATTCCATTATGAGCATGTCTCCAAAATAAAGGTATTAAATTTTTTGTAGTAATAAACCTTGCTCCTTTGGCGGTATTACAACTTTCACATATTAATTGAAAATTTGACGGATCATTAGAACCACCTTGTTCTAATGGAACTATGTGATCATATTTTATTTTATCATCTGTACTTATCAGACAAGTTAAATCTTTACCACAAATTTGACATCTCCCTTTATCTCTAAAGAATACTCCATTTTTCAACCATTTAGATAAATTAGTGCACCGTTTTACTACTCCATCTTTTTCGAGATACCTTTTATATTTATCTATTTTCATGTCTTTTATTATCACAGAAATGCTTTCATTAAACTCTTTTAAAAGTCCTTTATCCAAATATAAAATTGTAAAAGTTTCTTCTACAATAATTGGAGTTAATTTATAGTATAGTTCAATTAGTTTACAATAATATTCTTCTTTTAGTTCGATATCATTTTCTTCTTCTTCAGTCATGTCAGGATAATCTATTTTATAAAATAAAAGAGCATCAACTACATTATCTACAATACACTCATATCCTGTTTTTCTTATCGCATAATCCAGTTCATCCTTATGAATAAATTCAATATAATCATGTAATAATGTTTTTTTATTAGGGTTAAGTATTTTTTTCAAAAATTCATCATTTTTACTTTCAAAAAAAGCAGATGGATGCCATTCATTAGTTATATAAGAAGCTAATTGCATAGCTGTTTTAAAATTAAACTCTCTAAAATCCATTTATTCCTCCCTAGAATATTCGATATGTTACGATATCAAGTCGTATCCATAATTGAATATTATTTAAGCTTTAGTTTATATAAAGTAATTTAATAACTCCTCAATTTAAGCAATCTGTGTGTTTAATCCTAATATATATCATATTTAAATTATACAGTTGAACTTAAAACCTTTTATATAGAAGAAAACACCCTTTTATTAATATAAATTCAAATAGAAGAAAAATTTATATTATTTAGAATATGGAATGACTTCAACAGCTGGGCTACCTTTTTTCGCATTAGCTAAAGCTGCTTCTGAAAGTGTTTTAAAATCCGAAGTAGTAGTAGTTGCCCCAGTAACGGTATCAACTTTAGTTATGTCCTGGGTTTTTATAAGATTATCTGTAAGCTGCTTAGAGGCTTTAGCAGGTGTCGTCTTTGTGGCAGCATACATAAGCTTAGCATGAGTATCATCATCTGTAATTAGTTCTTCAGTTACTGCGTTTATATAGTTGAAATCTACATTTGCAATTTTCGTATTTACAATATTAATTTTTACTTTTCCTATCCAGCCGTTTTTATCTTGTTTATTAAAGGAAACCTCATAGGTCCCGTTTTTATAAACTACTGCACTCTTAGATTTAGTGGAGCACCCGACTAGTAAAGAAAGTGTTACCATTAATGATAAAGTTAATATAATAATTTTTTTCATAAGAGCCTCCTTGATTATATTTTTACTATCTTGTTTTTTATTTTCATTTATATTTTTCTCGTTTTCATGACAATTCATTTATATTCCTCCCATATAAGTTTAATAGTATATTTCATGAAATTTTGCATTTCATTAACTGTAGCATACTCAATCTTTATGTAGATTACATGTAGAAAACTGAGAAATTGAAAAAATATATTATGAACGTGACTAAATTAAGATGGATATACTGGGTATTCATATTCAATGAATTATCATGCGAAATCTTTTATAGTTCAACTGTTATAGAGACAATTAAAAAGGAAAATATAGGACTAATGAACAATTGAATTACCCCTTATTATACTTACTTTAAGAGGGAAAAACCTTCATAATAACTACATAAATTTTTGATATATTTATTATACTAATGAAGGAGTGATTTCATGAAGTTAACAAATCTTATAGTTCAAACATTGAAGGAGGAAGTTGTTCCTGCCATGGGATGCACTGAGCCAGTAGCTGTTGCTCTTGCCTGTGCGAAGTCTATAGAATTAATAACTTTTAATTATATAGAGAAAGCGGAAGTTTTTGTTAGTCCTAACATATATAAAAATGGACTGTCAGTTGGGATACCAAATACTCAAGAAGTTGGGCTTTATATTGCAGCTGCATTGGGTTTTATTGGTGGTGAAAGCGTAAAAGATTTAAGGGTACTGGATGGAATTAATGAAACTCAAGTGCAGCTTGCAAAGGAGTTTTTACAAAGTGGGAAATTCTCATTGAAAATTAAAGATACTGCGGAAAAAATCTACGTAGAAGTAAATCTTGTAACAGATAAAGGCAATTGCAGTACAATTATAAGCAGAAAACATAATAGATTTGTTTTCATTGAAGCCGTTGGAGAAGTGATTGTAGATCTAAGAAAAGAAGATACAACCAGCAATAAGGTGAAAAAAAAATTATTTAAATTAAAAATAAGAGATATTATAAAGGAAATTGAGAAAATCCCACATGTAGATATTGCTTTTATGTTAGAGGGAGTAGTTATGAATGAAGCTATATCTAAGGCTGGACTTAGAGAAAAAATGGGAATGGGAGTAGGATTTAGTCTTATGAAAAGTATACAACAAGGGATTCTTTCAGAGGACTTAATGACATCTTCAATGATGTTAACAGCAGCGGCAAGTGATGCTAGAATGTCAGGCATAAATCTATCGGTTATGAGTAGTAATGGAAGTGGAAACAATGGTATTACAGCAATTTTACCAATAGTTGCATATAAAAATAAATTTAATGTAGATGATGAAAAATTAGCTAAAGCAGTGGCCATAAGTCATATCATAAACAGCTATATAAAATATTATATAGGCAGATTATCAGCAATGTGTGCTTGTGGTGTTGCAGCCGGAACTGGCGCAGGTGTAGCTATAGCATGGTTAATGGGTGCAACATATGACCAAATAGATGGAGTTATAAAGAATACCATTGCAAACACTAGCGGTATGATTTGTGATGGTGCGAAGGAAGGCTGTGCAATAAAGCTTTCTACCTCTGCATCAGTTGCTGTGCAATCGGCAGTTTTAGCTCTCAATAATTCTATTGTACCTGCAAGAAACGGAATAATTGCAGAAACAGCGGAAGATACAATTAAGAATTTAGGAGTTTTATCTTCAGAAGGTATGAATATTGCAGATGTTATTATATTAAAGACTATGAAAAAAATGCAAAAAATAAAATGATGCGACAAGATCACATTATTTAACTATATGTGAACTATTAATTATAAAGAGGGGCGAATTGGACATGGATAATATATTGATTATCGAAGATGAAGAAAAGGTCTCAGAAATACTTAAAGCATATCTAGAAAAAGGAGGCTATAGTGTTTATTGCACTACCAATGGTACTGAAGGTATAAAATTATTCGAAAAAAATAAATTCAACTTAGTAATACTAGACCTAATGCTACCTGATATATCTGGTGAAGAGGTATGTAGGGTACTAAGGAAAATGTCTGAAGTACATATATTTATGCTTACAGCAAAAAGCACACTTGAGGATAGAATTGTAGGGTTAAACCTCGGAGCAGATGAGTACCTGATTAAACCATTTAGCCCTCGAGAACTAACTGCAAGAGTAAATGCGTTATTTAGGAGACTTAATATAAATAAGGATGAAACAAAAATTTATGACAATGGGGACTTTGAAATTAATTATGACAAAAGAATAGTTAAGGTTCGAGGCACAGAAATATCTTTTACACCAAATGAATTTGATATAGTACATATTCTTTCATCTAATATGGGGAAAGTGTTTACAAGAGAGCAGCTCATCGAAAGAATTATGGGAATAGATTTCCAAGGATTTGATAGAACAATAGATGTACATATTAAAAACATACGTAAAAAGATAGAAGAAGATAGTAGAAATCCTAAATATATATTAACTGTAACTAGAATTGGTTACAAATTCGGTGGTGATTAATTTATGAGAATCATAAAACTAATGCGAAGTATAAACTTTATGTAAAGCATAAGAAAAAGATTAGGTATTATTTTAGTATGCACATCGATAATAGCACTTATTTTATCGACACTTTTTGTAAATATGACAATATCAAAAACTTTTGACAAGTATTTAGTAGAAACACAAGATAAGAGAAATGATAGAATAGTTAAATATTTGGAAGAAGTATATAAAAAAAGTGGTAAATGGTCTAAAACTTCAGGAATAGAAATTTCTCATGAAGCTTATATGAACAATTATTGTCTTACGCTTAAGGATGAAAATAACAAAATAGTTTGGGGAATGAATCCAAATGAAATTGTTCACAATATGAATGCTAATATGCAAGTTAAAAATGGAGGTGTGTATACTACAAGAACCTTCAAAATAAAATCTAAGAACAAAATCATCGGATACATAGAAGTAGGACAATACGCACCAGTACTATTATCCAAAGAAGATATAGATTTCAAAACATCTATAAATAAGAGCATTATTTTAAGCTTCCTTCTTTCAATTTTAATAACAATATTAATTAGTCTGTTTATTTCAAAGCAATTTTCTAATCCTCTTAGGCAAGTTTCAAAGATTTCAGTTGATCTATCAAATGGAAATTATAGTGCAAGATCACAAAATAAGAGTAGTATTTTAGAACTTGAAAACTTAAGAACTAGCATGAATACACTAGGAGAAAAGCTTCAGCATCAGGATGAACTTAGAAAGAGGTTAATAGCAGATATATCTCATGAAGTTAGAACGCCCCTTAATATTCTTCAAAATAATTTTGAAGCTATGATTGATGGCATTTTCCCTGTTGACAACGAAAGATTAACTTATCTTAACGAAGAAGTTATTAGATTTGGAAAGCTTATAGACAATTTAAATGCCTTAAAAGAGGTCGAAGCACAAGAAACAGTCTTAAGTATGGAGAAAATTAACTTGAAGAATATTATTTCCTCGGTTGTAAAGGAGTTTGAATTAATAGCTGAAAATAAAAATCTCGATATCACATTAGAATGTAGCGCCATTAAGCAATACAATATTTTAGGGGACAGTGATAAAATAAAACAGGTAATAATTAATTTACTTTCAAATGCAGTTAAATTTACTCCAGGGAAAGGTGAGATTAATATTATCTTAAGAGAAACAGATAAAAAAGTAATATTAAAAATAGAAGATACAGGCATTGGCATTAAGATGGAGGACTTGCCTTATATATTTGAAAGGTTGTATAGAGGAGACAAAAGCAGACATAAAATACAAGGCACTGGAATAGGACTCACTATTGTAAAAAATATACTAACCCTTCATAAGGCAAGCATAGATATAAAAAGTAAAGAGGAAAAGGGATGCGTTGTAAGCGTGTATTTTAATAGAATCTTGTGATTAGCTCATATTCAAAATTTACTACTCATAGTTAGTATTGTTTCGTTGATTTTATCTTGTATCATTTTTTCGAAAATTGTTTTGTTTTTATATATAACTTTAATTTTTTTAAATATTTAATTAGGACGCAATAGATTAACTATATTAGCTTCATAATTGCTACACAATTGGGTAGTAGAATAAATATATAGAGAAGACAATTAGAGGAGTTAGAGGAGTGATATTAAATGAAAAATAAAGTTATGATTTTAATAATATTAGGAATACTAACGGTAGGTGGTATTTCAGTTGCATATGCAGCAAATAGAAATGATACAAGTTTTAATAATATTAACACACCAATGATGAGCACACAAAATGGTGGAATTCAATCAAATGATAGCTTTAATAATATGATAAAAATAATGAAAGGATGATTCGTTATGATGGGATACGGATATGGATATGGAAATAATATGATGGGAGGTTGGTTTGGAGTGATGATTATTCCTATAATTTTAATTGGAGTAGCTATATTTTTCTTCTATAGGAAAGGACAAAATAATAACGTTAATGATGAAGGAGCTAGAGATAATTCTTTAGATATATTAAATGAAAGATTTGCTCGTGGAGAAATAAATGAAGATGAATATAATCAAAGAAAAAATATACTATCAAAACATTAATCATTATAAAATATTTTGATCATGTCAAAAGAGTAGATAAACTTCTCTTCTGGCATGACCTTTTATTTCTACATAACCGGTATTGCCATTAAAAATAAATTTATATATCTTGCTCTTTTCATATTTATTTAATGGTATTTTTTTTATTATTTGTCCTTGTACCTGAATAATAACTTTTTCGCTATTGTTACTAGTATTTTCTATTGCGTATATATAAATAGTTGATATTATGCAAATAAATAAAAGGCTACCGAGTATGATTTTATCCCATTTAGAAAATGATTTCAACTTATTCCCTCCTTATCAATTGTTCATATTTACAATATGCTTTTATCGCATAATTTTAAAGAGCATAAGCATTGTTACGGTAAATTAAAGAAATATTTATATCTAATTACATAGATTAAATCTAACATTATAATATGAATATCATATGAAGATTAATAAGTAACAAAAATATGGTGATTACTTGCAAACATTAATCGTTGTATTTGATATATAATAATAGAAAGTAGTGGAATTTGAAAATAACTTAGTTAAAAGGCTTATTGCGGCTTAGATACATATTTTTATGTTATCTGAGCCGCTTTTTATTTTTTGCAATAAGATGAATAAAGTGTTTGTAGAAAGCAGAACTGTAATCAGCAGACTAGGTGAAGGTACTATATTTAAAATAGAATTTCCTGAAAAGATTGTAGAAGAAAGAGAAGTCATTAAGTAAATTAAGCCTATGAATAGTAAAATTGAAATGATTAACATTGATATTTTATTTTTGTGTTTTATTTTTTTCTCCCCAGCATTTATCGCAACTTAAACAGCCATGGGTAGAGTAATTACTACAGTGTCTATTAGGTGTAAAACTAGATAAGTCAGAAACCTTTTTTGATTTTTTTATCCAACTAAACATATTTTTTATTTCATCTTTTACTTTTTTATCTAAAAGCATTTTAGGTTCCATGGTATACCGCCCTTTCTAATCCATAAAATTAATTACTATAGTATACATTATAATACTTTAATTTATAATATGCAGTAACAATTGATACCAATGTTATAAAAAAAAGAATGTAGGCAAAAGCCTACATCCTGAATATTAATTAGAATTAGAATTATAATTATTAAGATACTCTTCAAAAGAATTATATATTAAATTATGATCAGAAACTGAATCTTTATTAGAGCTAAGTTTAGTAGATAATTTTTTAGTGGGTAGTATTTCTAATTGTTTTGTATTGATATTGACATTGACATTGATAATGAATCACCTCTATACAAACATTATAACACAAAATATGTAATTTGGGAAGGGACTCAACACAATTGAGGCTTTTTTTTATTCAGTTTCAGCTTCAGAAAACTCTATTCCACTAAGTTCAATCTTATAATTACCTCTTACAGCTTGCTTAGTTATAAATTTCTTTTTCATTAAAGATTCAAGAGAAGATTTTAATACTCTAATATCCCCTTTACCATTTCCTAAGTTAATTCCAAGCTTTATTTTTGCTATACTTTGTGGGGATGATGTTCTATTTTCATAAAGATAGTTTAATATACTATCTTCAATTTCTTTTATGTTATCTTTCATAAGTATCCTCCTTCATTAATTTATTACTCCATAATATATGATTATACCACATGAATAAGGTTTATTTATTTATTAATGTATTTGTTTATAAAGAGAAAAATATAATGTCGAAAATCGCTTTCGACATTATGCTCTAAGGGTAATATAATAGAATAATACATATTATCCTTTTTAAGTAAAAAGATAAAAGAATTTTTTGAAAAGGTAATGGGGGTGTTGCTTTGAAATTTGTGATGAACAGAATAATGAGTATAGACAAAGAAACACAAAGTTATAGGAATAGTATTGATGAACTGCTAGAAACAAAACAAAATGAGCTTGATAATAAAATAAAGGATATGTTGTCTATCTTTCAAGAAGAATCCCAAAATATTAAGAATGACATAGGGAAAGAAAAAATAAGCGAGGCAGAGCACAAAGCTAAAAATATAAAAAAAGAAAAAGAAGAAGAATTAAATAATATTAATACTAAATATCAAAGCAATAAATCTAAGATAGTTGAGGGCGTATTTAACGAGATAATAAATCCATTATAGGAGTGGAAATACATGGGGAGCGTTGTTAAGTTTAGTGCTATAAATTCTAAAGTTAAAGCAATGATTGGGATGATGATAAGTGAAAATCAGTATTTGGAATTACTAAAGTGTAAAGACTTTAAAAGCACTGTTAGAGTGTTAAAAGAGGAAACGAGTTATAGTGAACTTTTAAAGCCAAACAAATTAGAGGAAATACATAGGTGTGATTTAGAAATCATTATGCGAAGGCATTATATAAGTATTTATAGTAAATTTATAAATTATTTTAACGGTGAATACAGGAAACTAATTAAAGCTTTGTTTATAAAATGGGAAATAGAAGATTTAAAAGTAATAATTAGAGGAAAATACTTAGGCCTACTGAGCGTCGAGATAGAAAACAGGTTAATTGCGAAAAGTCATTTAAACACTATAGATTATGATTATTTATTAGCTTTAAAGAATGTAGAAGAGATAATAGACGGACTAAAAGGTAGTATATATTATACGAGTCTTAAAAATTTAGCCAAAGATACCAGTGAAAAAGGTTTATTCAGAATTGAAACAGAACTTGATTTTGTCTATTTTATGTTTGTACGACGTCAACTTAATCATTTAGACAAAGAAAATAAAGAGGTGGGGTTCAGTATAATTGGCATGGAAGCAGATCTTTTAAATTTAGGCTGGATATATAGGGGAAAGACTTTTTACAAGATTCCGTCAGAAGAATTGTTTAACTATACTATATATAATGGTTATAAGCTTTCAAAGGAAACTCTTAGAAAGCTTTGTTACGTAAATGATATAGCTAATTTTCATGATCTAATAGGAAAAACACCATATGCTTTTATTTATGAAAAGGATGATCCAGGTACTATTGAAAAACGGGAACGAGAATTTCAAAAAAAGTATTTTAAAAAAATTCTAAAAGAGAACAAAACCAATATTAGTATGGTTATGAGTTATCTTATATTTTATAGTATAGAAATAAGAGATATTATATCTATAATAGAGCAAAAGAGGTATTCCATTGATAGTAAGTAAGACATGTAGCAGCTGTATCCTACAATTTAAATTATCATTTACCCATTAATCTCAGGAGGTGATTTTGTGTCTATAGAAAAAATGCATATGGTTAATTTAGTAGGTGTAATGTCTGATTTTGATAAATTAACTAAAATGTTAGCACTGGATGGATGTATTCAGCCAGTAAGTGCTTTGCAAGAAATAAACTCTTCAGATTTTGTACTTAAAACTTCCTCTGACAATTTAGAGATTTTACTGGATGTGAATTATATTAGACCATACTTAAATGATAAAGATTATAATTCAAGTTTAAAACAAATTGAAAAACTCGCTGAGGCCCAAAGAACTGCTAATATAAAGATTGAATACATTAAAGAGACAACTTTTGATTTTGGCGTTTCAGAACAAAAACTATCAGAAGTTTATGAAAAATATATGGTTTTAAATAAGAAAAATGATGATTTAGAGCAAAAAGAGCAACAGCTTAAAAATACTTATGTGGCTTTAAAATTTTTAAAAAATGTATCGCTACCTTTAGAAGAGATTACTAATATGAAAAATTTTCAAATGGATTTATATAAAGTGGGAGATCAGAACATGCTTAAGTTAAAAGCTAATTATGAAAATATACCATCAGTAATTGAAACTGTATGCACAGAAAAAGATTTTGTTATATTCATATCATTTACACCAATACTTTTGCTAAGAGAAACGGAAAGAATTTTTAAATCCGCAAATTGCGAAAAAATTGAAGTGCCTAATCATTACATAGGTTTCCCAAAGGATGTGGCAGTGGTTGTTAGCTCAGAGATAAAGGAGCTGCAACAATCTATATGGAAAATACAAATTGAACTAAATATTTTTTTAAGAGAAAACTTTAAAACAATAAAAGATTTACAAAGCAGTTATGAACTAGAGAAAAAGTCTTTAGAAATTAAAAATAGTGCCGCTTGCACAAATGAATTTTTTTATCTATCAGGGTGGGTACCTAAAAGTTTTATGGTGAACTTGAATAAGTTATTAATGAAGTTTGATGATAGAATATTGGTCATTGAAAAACAACCAAATGAGAGAACTAATAAAGCGGTAATTCCTCCAACAAAACTTGTAAACAATGAACTGTTCAAGCCTTTTGAGAGTATGGTTTTAATGTATGGAGTTCCTAGCTATGGTGAAATTGACCCCACTATGTTTTTGGCAATAACTTATACATTAATGTTTGGTGCCATGTTTGGAGATGTGGGACAAGGATTAGTATTGCTTTTGGCAGGTTTTTTACTAAAAAATAAATATTGCAGAGTTAATTTAGGAGGTGTTTTTGAAAGGCTTGGGGTAAGTTCTATATTTTTTGGATTTTTATATGGAAGTGTATTTGGATCTGAAATCGTAATTAATGCATTGCTAATTAGACCAATGGAACATATTAATGAGATACTAATTGCCGCTATAATATTTGGATGTTGTTTCTTACTTTTAGGTTTTATATTAGGAATTACCAATAGTTTAAGGAAAAAAGACATGGAACGTGGACTTTTTGGAAAAGAAGGGGTAGCAGGTTTTATGTTTTATATCGGAGCATTAACTTTAATATTGTCTATAGTTTATAAAAATCCGCTATTACCTATAACTGTTTGGATAATATATTTTATTTTCTTTTTATTATTGATATTACTAAAACAACCGTTAACAAATATTATTTTAGGTAAAAATGTATTATTTGAAGCAGGAGCTAAGGACTATTTTATAGAATCAGGTTTTGAGGTAGTGGAAACATTATTGTCTATGTTTTCTAATACACTTTCATTTATAAGAGTAGGTGCCTTTGCCTTAAATCACGTTGGTTTATTTGTTGCATTTTCATCTATGGCGTCAATGACTAAAAGTGGATTTGCATCTGTACTGATACTAATACTTGGAAATATAATAATTATATGTCTTGAGGGAATGATTGTGTTTATACAAGGGTTAAGACTTGAGTATTATGAATTATTCAGTAAGTATTATGAAGGTAGCGGGGTTACTTTTGAACCTGTGCAGGTCAAATACAAGTAATATATATAAATATGTAAGTAACAATTGAAAATAGTTATTTACCAAAGAATTGGACAAGCTATTAAGAAAAATTAAAGAACATAGAAAAAGGAGGAATAGCAATTATGACTGTATTATTAATGTTAACATTTTGTGTTGTTATAGTTACAATTACTTATGGAGTTGTAGCCCAAAGTAAAATAGATGTTTTAGGGAAACAAAGGACAAAAAAAGCAATGAAAATTAATTTAGGTGTGTTTATCCCAGTTATTATGGGAGCACTAATAATGAATATTCCAAGTGTAGCCCATGCGGCGGGAACAGTTGCAGTGAACCCAGCAGCTGGCCTTGGTTATTTAGCAGCGGGTCTTTCAACTGGACTTGCAACTATTGGCGCAGGTTATGCTGTAGGTGCAGTTGGATCTTCTGCTTTAGGTGCAGTATCTGAAGATCCTAAGATACTCGGAAAAACTCTTATATTTGTTGGTCTTGGAGAAGGTATAGCTATATATGGACTTATTATATCCATAATGATACTTTCAAAATTATAGGATAGAGGTTTATGAGAAGTTATTTAATTAGTGATAATTTGGATACATTTGTAGGCATGCAAATGGCGGGAATAGAAGGCATTGTACTTCATGAAAAAGAAGAAATAATAGAAAAGATAAAAGAATTAAAAAAAGATCAGAGAATAGGAATAATAATAATAACAGAGAAAATTGGTCTTTTAATACCTGGCGAGGTAAACATTATAAAATTATCAAAGGAAAGGCCTCTTTTGGTAGAAATTCCAGACAGACATGGATTTCACAAGGGTAGTGACTCTATATTAAGATACGTTAAAGAGGCTATAGGTATTAAAATATAATAAGCATATGCGACTAATAAAAATTTGTGGGAGGCTTAGTTATGACTACCATTGAAGACAAGATAAGTTTGTTTTCTAAGATAATATATGACAAGATAAATGAAGAAAAAAAAGAAAGATTATCGGCCTTCAGTGAAGAATCTCAGAAAAAAATAAATCATGAAAAAGATAAAATAGAAAAACTTAAAAATAAACTTCGAAGTGAAGTTACAAAAAAGTCTAATATTAAGGCAAATGCAATTGTAGCTAAAGAAAATCTTAATAAGCAAAGAGAAGTGTTGTCTCTTAAAAATAAACTAATTAAAGAAACTTTAAAAGATGTATCCCAAAGACTTGTAGAATTTGTGCTTTCAGAGCAATATAAACCATATTTCATAAATTCTTTGAAAAATACTTTAATGATAATAGATAGTGGACACTACTATATTATATTATTAAAAGGAGATTATGAAAAATTTAAGAGTGAAATTGAGGTTATACTCAAGGAGTATAAGGGCCTTAATGTTGAAATTAAGATTTCTGAAGATGACTTTATAGGTGGACTTATACTTAAAGATTTTGAAGGCAAATTTAGAATAGATAATAGTATAAATTCCGTTTTACAAGAAAGCAAAGAAATAATTGGTGTTAGAGTTATGGAAATGTTATCTTAAGGAGATAGCAATCCTATGTGACTTTGGAGTTTCAAGGGGAGGAAAATATGGAAGGAAATATAATCGGGGTAAATGGTCCAGTTATAAAAGCCGAGCACATGCGAGGCTTTAAAATGAGAGAAATGGTTATGGTAGGTTTAAAAAAACTTATCGGTGAAATTATAATACTGGAAGAAGATTACGCAACTATTCAGGTGTATGAAGAAACCAGTGGTCTTAAAATAGGTGAGAGCGTAATCTCTACTGGAAGTCCTCTTTCTCTTAAATTAGGGCCAGGAATACTTGGAAATATTTTTGATGGAATTGAGAGGCCACTAGAAAAAATAAATGAAATATCTTATGGATTTTTACCAGAGGGTATAGGCCTAATTTCTCTTGATGAAGAAAAGCTTTGGGATGTAGAAATTATTGTAAAACCAGGAGATGAATTAAAACAAGGGTATATATATGCAACAGTTCAAGAAACTCAATCAATTATTCATAAGATAATGGTTCCACCCGGAGTGATGGGAACTGTAACTTGGGCATGTGAAAGTGGAAAATACAATATAGAAACCACAGTAGTTGAATTAAATCAAGGTGATGAGAAATATGAACTTAAACTTTACCAATATTGGCCTTGCAGAAATCCAAGACCAGTAAAAGATAAAAAAACTATATTTAAACCTCTTATCACGGGGCAAAGAATAATAGATATATTTTTTCCTTTAGCTAAAGGAGGAACTTGCGCTATTCCCGGAGGATTTGGAACGGGAAAGACAATAACCCAACATCAGCTTGCAAAGTGGTCAGATGCAGATATTATAGTGTACATAGGTTGTGGAGAAAGAGGAAATGAAATGACAGAAGTTCTAGAAGAATTCCCAAAACTTATAGATCCTAGGACCAATTTACCACTTATGAATAGGACTGTACTTATAGCAAACACCTCTAATATGCCCGTAGCGGCAAGGGAAGCAAGTATTTACACTGGTATTACAATAGCAGAATATTTCAGGGATATGGGATACCATGTTGCTATAATGGCAGACTCCACATCAAGATGGGCAGAAGCTCTACGTGAAATCTCTGGTAGGCTTGAAGAGATGCCTGCTGAAGAGGGATACCCAGCGTATCTTCCATCAAGGATTGCAGAGTTCTATGAAAGAGCTGGTTATGTAGAAAATTTAAATAATACAGAAGGCTCGGTTACTGTAATTGGAGCTGTGTCACCTGCTGGGGGAGACTTTTCAGAACCTGTTACTCAAAATACTAAAAGGTTCGTTTCAGTTTTTTTAGGACTTGATAAAAAATTAGCTTATGCAAGGCATTACCCAGCAATAAATTGGTTAGAAAGTTATAGTGGGTATTTATCACTTTTAAAGGACTGGTATGAGGAAAACGTAGCTGAGGGTATAATGCATTTAAGGGCAAAAATGCTTAAACTTTTATATGAAGAAAACAAACTTCTAGAGATAGTTAAATTGGTGGGAGAGGATGTGCTTCCAGATGCACAAAGACTAGTTATAGAGGTATCAAAGTGCCTTAAAATTGCATTCCTCCAACAAAATGCCTATAACGAGGTAGATACTTATGCACCACTCGCTAAACAATATAAGATGCTTAAAGTTATAGAATGCTTTTATGATAGTGCATGCAAAGCCGTTAAAATCGAAATACCAATTTCTGTTATAATAAATAAAGAATTAATGGAAAAACTTTACAAAATGAAATATAATGTACCAAATGATGATCTTTCAATAATAGATGATTTAGAAAAAGAATTAATAAGTTATTTTGAAGAACTTATAGGAAAATACAAGCAAGGTAGATAATAATAATTATCTACCTTGCTTGTACAAGAGGGGAGGGTAATATGAAAAAAGAATATTTAATGTTAAATAAAGTTCAAGGCCCTTTAATTGTTATCTCGGGTGTAGAAGATGTAGCCTATGACGAAATTGTTGATATATTGGTTGATGGAAAACATAAAAAAAAGGGAAAGGTTGTTCAGATTTATAAAGATAAGGCTATAGTGCAGGTTTTTGAAACAACAACTGGAATGTCTGTTGAGAATACGTCAGTACATTTTAGAGGAGAATCCTTTAAAATAGCTCTTACAAAGGATATATTAGGAAGAGAATTTAATGGAATGGGTGACCCAAGAGATAATGGGGGAGAAGTTTATTCATCTAAGAAATATGATGTAAATGGTAGACCTATAAATCCTGTAGCTAGAAAATACCCTAGAGATTATATTCAAACGGGAATATCATCTATAGATTGCCTTGCTACATTAATAAGAGGTCAAAAACTTCCTATATTTTCTGGAAATGGTATGGCGCATAATGAACTAGCAGCGCAAATTGTACACCAAGCAAAAATCTCTAGTGAGGTCAATGAAGAATTCTGTATAGTATTTGGAGCTATGGGTATAAAGTATGATGATGCTAACTTCTTTAAGAAAAGTTTTGAACAAGCGGGAGTGCTTGAAAAGGTAGTTATGTTTACAAATTTAGCAGATGAGCCTATAGTTGAGAGAATAATAACTCCAAGATGTGCTTTAACTGCTGCTGAATACTTAGCTTTCGAAGAAGATATGCATGTACTTGTAATACTTACCGACATGACTAATTATTGTGAAGCGCTTCGAGAACTTTCATCATTAAAAGAAGAAGTACCAAGTAGAAAGGGTTATCCAGGATATTTATATTCGGATTTAGCATCTCTATATGAGCGGGCAGGTATGATGAAGGGGAAAAAAGGTAGTATAACACAGATACCTATATTAACTATGCCTAATGATGATATAACACATCCAGTACCAGATCTTACAGGGTTTATAACCGAGGGACAGATTGTTTTAAGTAGAGGAATTCAGCAAAGAGATATATATCCACCTGTTAACATACTTCCATCGCTTTCAAGGCTCATGAAAGATGGGATTGGAGAAGGTTTTACAAGGGAAGATCATGGAGATGTTTCAAATCAAATATTTGCGGCTTATTCAAGGGTACAGGATGTAATAGCGCTAGCTCAAGTTATAGGAGAAGATGAGTTATCAGATATAGATAAGATATATATGAACTTTGGTAGGAATTTTGAAGAGAAATTTTTAAAACAGGATTATGATGAAAATAGAGATATGGCAGAGACCTTAGATTTAGCTTGGAAAATTCTTAGCATATTACCTAAGAATGAGCTGGATAGAGTATCTCCTAAGATTTTAGAAAAATATTATAAAATAGTGGTGAAGTAATATGGAAACTTTCGCTCCAACTAAATCTACTTTAATGAATGCTAAAAACTCCTTAGAATTTTCTGAAAAAGGGTTTGAACTGTTAGATAAAAAAAGGAATGTACTTATAAGAGAAATGATGTCATATGTAGCTAAGGCTCGCGTTCTTCAAAATGAGATAAATATAACTTTTTCAAAGGCGTATAAGGCACTAGAATTGGCAAATATAAACTCAGGTATAACAAATGTACAAGACATAGCAATGTCGGTTGGCGAAACTAACGACTATGAAATTTTATTTAAAAGTGTAATGGGGGTAGAAGTGCCTAAAATTATTTTTAATAGAAAAGAAATAGAAACTAAATATGGATTTTTTAGAAGCAGTGCTACTATTGACGAGGTTATGAAAGAGTTTAATAATGTAAAATATTTAACCTACGAGCTAGCAGAGGTAGAAAATGCTATTTATAGATTAGCAATGGAAGTAAAAAAAACTCAAAAGAGAGCAAATGCACTTAAAAATATACAGATCCCTAAATTTGAGGAAATAGTTAAATTCGTTAGTGAAGTTTTGGAAGAAAAGGAAAGAGAGGACTTTTTTAGATTAAAAGTAGTAAAAAAGAAACACAGAAAAGAAGATTAATATTTTATTAAAAGAATATTCAAATTATTATAAATGTGATATAATGATTTCAGAAGAGGAGGATAACAAAAAGTAAAATTACAACTAGATTTAAAGTTGATATTCAAAACGATAAAGCCATGTAAAGGTTTAAATTAAATGAAATTGAATTTGAAAAAATCAGTGTTTAGTTTTAAATAATATATTAAAGATATATAATTATGAACAACATTTAAATAAATAAAAAGAGGTGGAGTATGGAAGAATATAGAGGTTATCAAATAGAAGTTTTAGAAAATAACGAGAAAGAATATCCATATAAAGCAATTGCAAGAAAAGAAGAAGAACAAATAAAACACAAAGGGAATAGTAAACTACAAGCCATTGATCTTGTTAAAGGAACCATTAATTTAGCAATAGCCCGAAGTTGTAAACAATAAATGTTTAGTAAAATTTTAAAGAAAAGTATTGCAAGTTATTAATATGTATGTTATTCTAAATGAGTTGAGATTGTAAAATCGACAACAACAAGATTTGATATGATTAAAACATTACCTTTTTAGGCATATAAAGTAAATCAGATCTTAAATCTTAATATAAATAAAAAGGAGAAATGTTTAAATGGCTGATAAGACTATTGTATGTAA